>Ga0214544_1003359_pt1 | contig 33126 bp, 18 predicted proteins | sample CNSS3metaG_FD_160074 | JGI IMG/M metagenome (GOLD analysis project Ga0214544, IMG submission 160074) | Root nodule microbial communities from cowpea collected in UCLA plant growth center, Los Angeles, California, USA - CNSS3 | ecosystem: Host-associated > Plants > Roots > Nodule | place: USA...
ATTTTGTATTTATAAAAAAAAATATTAGTTATATTTGAAGTAAATGAGGAATTGTTTTTTTTAATATTTTGAAATATAAACATTGAAAGTAATATATAAAAAAGATATTTTAATAGGAAAAAAGTTGTTTGGTGAATTTGTTTGTGATCAAATAAAAAGTTTAATCCTATGTGAAAAATAGAAAGACAACTTCATAACTAAAGAGGATTGTACACTAAATATTTCCAAAATTTGTTAGCGTGTTTTTATCTTGAGAAAATAAGTTTGTTTATATATAATATGAAAATACATTGGATTGAAAGACGACAGTTAATTCAATATTTGTATAATTAATAATAATACTATTATTAATAACATTTGTAACACTCCATTTAATTTAATATACAAAATTAAAGGAAGCATTACAGAAAGATAATGTAATAGCGTAGTCCTGGAGTTTAAAACTCAACTCCTTACAAATTCAAGGCACACCATGATGTCCAAAAGAAAACTGGATAAAAAGTTTACAAAGAAAGTATGTAGATCCAAGGACAAACAAGTACATGGGCCTTAGCCCTAAAGAAAAGTCCAATAAAGAAACTAAAAACAAGCCCATGCAGATTATGCAGTGGAACCATCACCTCCTTGTTGCCCGTGGGTGTTCCTCGCATCTGCTCACACCAACAAGTTGATGATCATCGCAAGAGAGAGTACCACACAGCAGAACACACAACAATAAAAGTAGGATAAACCAGAGTATAAAAGATTTCATCCATATGATCAAAATACATATTCACCATATCATACACACATACCAACCAAGCATGTTATTGTTGGGCCTTCACAGCAATTACGTAGGCCCACTCCACTACTTTTCTCACTTTCTCTCCTGATGCTTCCACACCACACACGTACACACTTTTCTAACCTACCCTCTTTCTCCTTTTCTTCGTTCTCTCTCTTCACTCTCCGCTTCACACTAAGCTTCTGTTCGAAGCTTCTTTTCCACTCCACCGTCAAGCTGAGACTTTCTTCTTCTAACTCTCTCTTTGATAGCCACGTTTCTCTATTTCTCACTCATTCACTATTTCTTTTCTATTTGCAGGACACGCACCAGCTTTCGTCCAAACTGGAATAATGAAGAAGAAAGAAAGCAGCAAGGGAAATATGCTTACAGAGAGAAGGTAAAATCGCTTTTTTATTGAATATGCGTGTGTATCTAACTAGTACATGAAATTGAAGCAAGTATTTATATGCTGTTAGTTTGCTCTATTTCTAACAGAAACAAAAACTGAAACTGAAACTAATTTTTGGTTACAACTGTCAACACCCCCCTTAATCCAAAAATTCTAGGCTAGTCATCCCAAGATCCTTCCTCAGCTTGGCGAACCTTGCTTGCTTTAGAGGCTTGGTGAAAATGTCCGTTGTTTGCTCTTCTGTGTGACAGTACGTCAGCGTCAGCTTCCCTTTGCTCACTTGATCACGAAGAAAATGGAACTTCGTGTCAATGTGTTTGCTCCTTCCATGCAGTGTAGGGTTCTTTGATAGGTTGATTTTATCAATATTGAGTTGAACTGGTTTCATGTATTCCAGCTTCAACTCCTTCAAAACTTCTTCCAGCCATATACTCTAACAAGCTGCTTCTGAGGCAGCTATGTACTCTACTTCACATGATGACAAGGCCACAACATTTTGCTTCTTTGAGCACTAAGAGATTGGTGCACTCAAATATCTGAATAAGTACCCATATGTACTTTTTCTCTCAACTTTATCCCCACACCAGTCTGACTCTGAAAATGCCTCAAGCATTGCTCCATTATGGTCATCTGCCTTTGGGAAGAAAATTCCCCAATCTGTAGTGCCTTTTAGGTACCTTAGGATGTGTTTAGCAACTGCCAAGTGGGGTGTTCCGGGGTCATGCATGAATCTGCTGATCAGACCTACTCCATAGCTCAAATCTGGCCTGCTATTACACAGAAACCTAAGTGAACCTACTATCTGCTTGTATAAAGTTCAATCTACCACTTCAGCCTCCTTTTCTTCTATCAGTTTTATTCCAGGCAGCACTGAAATTATAGCCTCATTGCACTCTTCCATCTTGAATCTCTTCAGAATCTCCTGTGCATATTTCTTCTAGTGTAGAAACACTCCACTAGGAGTGTGTACAAACTCTAGCCCAAGAAAATAGTTCAGTGTTCCTAAATCTGTCATCTCAAACTCAGCCTTCATCTTTTCTTTAAATTCTCCAACCTCTACATCTTCATTTCCTGTAATGATTAAGTCATCAACATACAAGCACACAATGAGTGTATTTGTATGACTTGTGTTTTTCACATACACACCGAATTCAACTATGCATTTCACAAATCCCAGTTTGGCTAGAACTGCATCAATCAACTTGTTCCAGGCTCTAGGGGCTTGTTTGAGCCCATACAAAGCCTTTCTTAATCTGTACACAAGGTGCTTTCTCCCTTCCTTCTCAAAACCAGGTGGTTGTACAATGTATACCTCCTCTTCTAGTGGGCCATTAAGGAAGGCTGAATTCACATCCATTTGAACCATCTTCCAGCCTTTAGAACTTGCTACTGCTGTAACTAGCCTCACGGTCTCCATCCTAGCTACAGGGGCAAATACCTTTGTGTAGTCAATTCCTTCTTATTGTAGGAAGCCCTTTGCTACCAATTTGGCCTTATACTTGGCCACACTCCCATTAGGTTTCAACTTTAGCTTGAAAACCCACTTCACATCAATAGGTAGTTTATCTTGTGGCAGTGTAACTAATTCCCATGTTCTATTTTTCTCAATTGCCTCCAACTCCTCTTTCATAGCATTCCTCCATTCTCTCACCTTTAGAGCTTCCTTCCAGGTTATGGGTTCTGTGTCAGCCATCAAAGCTTGGTGAACTAGATCACCGGTTCGTGTAATTACACCATCTCCATAAACTTCATGTCCAGCAAGTCTAGTAGAGGGAAACCTCATCCTCCGAGTCCTTTTGTTGTCTGAAACAACAACTGAATGCTCAGTTTTATCCTCAAGAACACATGGAATATGTGTTACCGTATTCTCCTTCTCTTCCCAACTCTAGCTGGCTATCTCATCTACTACCACATCCCTGCTAATCACCACTGTTTGCCTTTCTGGGTCATATAGCTTGTATGCACCTGTTGGATGGTACCCAATCAGGATCAGGGGCTCACTCTTGTCATCTAGTTTCTTTCTCTTCTCATCTAGAATATGTCTATAGCATATTGACCCAAAAATCTTCAAGTGTTGCACGTGTGGCTTGACACCAGACCAAGACTCTTCTGGTGTCACAAACCTTAGTCTTTTGGTTGGGCACCTATTAAGAATGTAGGCAGCAGTAGTTACTGCCTCTCCCCAATAGCCATTTAGCAGGCCTTTACCTTTCAACATACACCTTGTCATATCAACCAACATCCTATTTCTCCTCTCAGCCAGCCCGTTGTGTTGTGGTGTATAGGGGGCAGTCACTTCATGCACTATCCCCTTTTCTTCACAAAACTTGTTGAACTCTCTGGACTTGTATTCACCACCTCCACTAGTCCTCAAAATTTTTAACCTGTTGTCAGCCTGTCTTTCAACACGGGCACAAAACTTTTCAAAAACAGAAAACACCTCTCCTTTATCAAGTACACCCATATTTTCCTCGAAAACTCATCTACAAATGTGGGGAAGTATTTGTTTCCTCCTAGTGATGGTGTGTCTAGGGGACCACACAGATCAGAATGCCTCACTTTCAGTACTTGTTTGGCCCTTTTTGGTGCAGAGTCTGTAAATGCCTTCCTGGGCTGTTTGCCAATCACACACCCTTCACGGATTTTGGCTGGTAACTCGATCTGTGGTAGCCTTTCCACCATTTTCTTGCTACTGAGTTGGTTCAGGCTTTTAAAATTCAGGTGACCATATCTGTAATGCCACAACCAACTCTCATCCTCCACATTAGCAACTGCTAGGCACTGTATTTCAGTAGTGTCTAGATTCACCTTAAATGTCTTGTTCTTGGATAGTGGTGCCCTAATCACGAGCCTCTGTTGTGAGTCATAAATCTCAATCAATTTTTGCTGCATGTTCATGGTGTAGCCCTTCTCTAAAAGTTGTACAAGGTTGAGTAAATTATTCTTCATGCTTGGAACGTATAGAACATCATTCATGTAGGCCACCTTGCCATCCTTCCTTGTGATCATTACCTTTCCAATTCCTTATGCCACAATGGAGCTATTATTTGCAAATTTAACACTATTTCTCATACATGGATTAAGATCAATCAACCAATTCTTGTTTCCAGTCATATGATTAGAGCACCCTATATCCAAGTACCAAGACATGCTATCCTCTTCAATGCCTGTTGTCGCCATCAGTAGTACTTGGTCTGAATCAGACCCATTTCCTTCCTCTTGTGCCATATTTGCTTCTTCTCCTTTTTGCCCCTTCTTTGATCTATCCTCCTGCCAACACTCATAAGAATAGTGTCCGTATTTTTCACAATTGTAGCACTGAACTCTTCTTTTATCATATGGTCTCCTGCCACCTTTTCCTCTTTCTCTGTTTTGATATTCGCCTCTACCTTTAGACCCATTGTTCTTAGATTTTTCTTGGGTCTTTGTTTCACTATTTCTGCCACCACTTCTGCCTCTAGATCTGCCTCTAGACCTTCCTCTACCTCTGCCTCTCCATCCACTTCCACCTCTGCCTCTAACTCCATAACTCACCTTGGCCTGTAGAGCCTGTTTAGTCACCTTCTCACCATTCTTCCTTTCATTCACTCTCTGTTCATGTGCTTCTAGAGAGTTTTGCAGTTCTTTTATTGTCATAACATCAATATCCCTTGACTCTTCTATGGCCACCACAACGTGGTCAAACCGTGGAGTTAAAGTCCTCAAAACTTTTTCTACAATTCTGTTGTCTTCTATGTTCTCATCACACGCTCTCATGGCATTGGTGATCACCTGCAATCTGTCAAAATACTCTGCCACAGTCTCCTTTTCTGTCATAGAGAGAAGTTCATATTGCCTTCTCAAGGATTGCAGTTTCACCTTCTTCATTTTCCCAGAATTTCCATACCCATTTTGTAAGATCTCCCAAACCTCTTTTGTTGTAACAACTTTTGAGATTTTCTGAAAGATAGGGGCAACAACACATTGATGCAGCAATACACGAGCCTTGCAGTCCAACTTCTTCATCTCTTTGTATGTTTTCTTGACTTCTTCATCAGCATTCTTGGGTGGTTCTTTGAAACCCACTTTCACAACCTCATCAATTTCTTGAAATCCAAGAATAACGTCCATCTTTACACACCAATCATCATAGCCCTTTCCATTAAATACGAGTAAGCTTCCCGGGATCAAACCTCCACTAGCCATGAGTAGAGCACACAACAATATTCCCAAGATTCCCTTTCTTGAACCTTGCTCTAGATACCACTCTGTTGGGCCTTAACAACAATTACGCAGACCCACTCCACTGCTTTTCTCACTTTCTCTCCTGATGCTTCCACACCACACGCGTACACATTTTTCTCACCTACCCTCTTTCTCCTTTTCTTCGTTCTCTCTCTTCACTCTCTGCTTCACACTAAGCTTCCGTTCGAAGCTTCTTCTCCACTCCACCGTCAAGCTGAGACTTCCTTCTTCTAACTCTCTCTTTGATAGCCATGTTTCTCTATTTCTCACTCATTCACTATTTCTTTTCTATTTGCAAGACACGCACCAGCTTTCGTCCAAACTGGAATAATGAAGAAGAAAGAAAACAGCAAGGGAAAGATGCTTACAAAGAGAAGGTAAAATCGCTTTTTTATTGAATATGCGTGTGTATCTAACTAGTACATGAAACTGAAGCAAGTATTTATATGCTGTTAGTTTGCTCTGTTTCTAACAGAAACAAAAACTGAAACTGGAACTAGTTTTTGGTTACAACTGTCAACAATTATGACTTCTCAGGCAATACACTAAGAGACGACTCAACTCACCCGGATATATATAACCTGGTCGGATTCAGCGGATGCTTGCACTTGTGGTGGATACCTCTGCTCACCCCCGAGCTATGTGTTACAAGTGTTACGATGAATCAATTTCCCTCACCACAAGATTAGCCCTTAATGAATTTCAGGCCTCCTGCTACTCTCACTATAGGAGTCAATCCGCTTTAGGTGAGACTAACTGACTCCTTAGAGTGTCAAGATGCAACCTTACCTTGATTCCTTACCCAGTTATACAAATGGGGCACCACCATGGACACCCACTAACAGGGACCATGAAATTACGTCCCGACCACTAAAGCGTGACCCAGAAAGTCTCACCTAGAGACCCCAAGGAATTACACACTGACACAGACCGATCATAATCACACAGTCAATTCACTATGCATGTATGCTTTCACCATATTACCCTTTAAAGCCAACACCTTTCATGTTCCAGGCCCAACTCATTTCAACTCATCATAAACCATCCACGCATAAAGGATTTCCAACTCATCTCATTATCATGCCTCTTTAATACCAACCATTTCATTAAAGTCTCATGCTAAGCTCATATCAACCCATTATTCACAACTCATGACTTGCACCACTCATACATACTCATTTATCTCATATTTTCAACTCAATACTTATAACCAATCAAGCATTATTCATACAAAGTTAAGAAAACAATCACAACTCGCACTGCCTCACCCAGCACCTCGCTCAGGCTGAAGGGTCTCGCTCAGGCGAGCCCCCTTCACCTAGGCGAGGGCTCAAAAAAGGGGGAACAGTAGCTCACACGGGATCTCGCTTAGGCGAGACCCCTCTCGCTTAGGCGAGACCCCTCTCGCTTGGGCGAGATGCTCGCTCGCTCAGGAGCAACGTGGGTCACCTGAGCGAGCGCTTGCATGAAATGTCTTGGGTGAGCCTTTGTTGATCTCGCCTAGGCGAGCCATGCTCGCTTGGGCGAGAAAACCAGTGTTCACCACTGTTCTCTCGTGCACAAACACCCAACAGATTCACCAAGGGTTCAATATTATCACACACAGATTCACAACAGCATACCAACATATTTCAAACGGTAAAATAGTGGTATAAATAGCATATCTCAAAAGAAAAGGTGAACCCTAGCTTCTCGTACCTGGAAACGTTAGCTAAGGCTTTGATACTCGAACAGTGAAGGACAGTAGCTCAAAGGACAGTTTCGCAAGCTGAAAAATGGTAGGACAAGTTCCAAAAACGAGCTCATTAGAAAGCTCTAACTGAGAACATACGGAAGAGACAAAATGAACATAGAGCTTGAGTTGGGAGGGAGTTACGCGGAACGGAAGAATGAGGCTGAGCTTGCTAAGCTATGACGACTCCAAACCCTAGCAGAGGAGGACGACAGCTGCTCTAAGAGATGTGTGGAATCTGTTTTTATGAAGAGTAGTTACAAGTTAGGGTTTTAGGGTATCTTAGGTCAAAAATTGAATTGGGCCAACCCCATTTAGGCCCAAAAGATTGGGTAGCCTCTAAAATAAGATGGGCAGAAACAATTGGGCCTTACAACATTAATATTAATAATAAAAGTAATAATTCTAAATATTTATTAATATTAATATTAACACTAATAATTATAATTATAATTATAATAATAACAATTCAAATAATAATAATAATAATATGGATCCAGTAAAAAAGAATAATAGTATGAAACCAATTCAATAACTAAACACAAGTATTCTTGCTAATAAATAAATTGAAAATAAATAATATTTATTTCAGAAAAATAATAACAATTTTTTTTTAATAATAATGTTCATAATAATACTAATGTAATATAACTAATAATAATAAGTAGTGACTGGTATTGAGACATATCATATGTACAGTTATTATTGTTTTTAAAATTATATTAAGAAAATTAATATAATTATAAATAATATGATATTTTTTTTAATATATAATCAAAGAATGAATGTTAGTTATGTGCACACATACATGTATATAATTTGTAATTTAATTATATGTCTTAGTCTATGAAATTATTTTATGATTATATTAGATAAATTAAAGTTAGCTCCTTTGTATCTAAAGCTTGTGATAATCCTAAGAAAAATTTTCTGGTCAATCAAATATCAGAAAAATTTCTTTGGTCAATTTTTATCTCGTAAAAGAAAAGACATTTTACATCCATATCTATTTTTAGCTATAATTATTAGCTATAACGTCAGGAAAATATGATAATTTTAAAAAACATGTGACTTTGTCACTTTTCTTAGTAAAAAAATTCTATTACGAAATTCAAATACACTTTATTGTGTTATAATTAGACCTTCAATTCAGATTTGTATCTTTCATTATGCATGCTCTATAAAATATTTTTTAAATTAAATAGATCCACACTAAAGTATAATGAAAACAACACTTTAATGTTAAATATATTAATAGTAAAGTAAAGTAAAAGTAGTGATTTAGGAGAAAAAAAACTCCTAGCCAACTTTAGTGCATGCCTTCAAGAATGAACCCACAGTTACATGATCATGATTGATGGGTTGATTTGTGATGAATTCATGAATGCAATTTATATGCACCGAAACATGTTGAGAGTGTGGGAGTTAAGGGAATTTGGCTTGAGTGTGACTCATTTTTGTTTTGTTAAACTTTCTCCGATCAATGAATTGTGCTTTGGATTATTAGGGAGGAATGACCCATGTGTTTGCATATTATCATGGAAATGCAGTCTAAAATCTTTCATATTTTTAGTGTGAAGAAATTATTGTGATAAGTTAATCTTGAATAAAGTGTAAGATTTTTTATTTTTGTTTTTCTCTATCATGACTTTAGTGTATTTTGCCATGATTCTGTTATTGTTTATTTTTTACTTTAACAAATATTCCATGTGATAATAAATGAAATAGAATTTCATAATGATATTTTATTTGAGACTATAATTTTATATAATTTACTATTAAATTTAAATAAAAATATTGTAGCAAAAATTAATTATTAAATTTAAAATTAATTTACAAATTTATAAATATTAAAATAAAAATTTAAATAGAATCAAATACGTAATCCTAATTTAACTATCAGCATTATCTATATAACTTTTGCTATGTTGGCTTCTTGAAACATCTCTTAATATTTCTAAGACCATGTACAATTAATGATATATAAGAATAGTTTAAACATGTTAGTTTTTTACTAATAACAATATTAATAATACTAATAATAATATTAATAAGGCTAATTATAATTTTAATGTTGATAATAATAACAACAATAATCATAATTATATTAATAATAATAAAATACAAACAATGATTATAGTAATAATACTAATGTAAATCATGTTGAAACTCCATTGAAGTTGCAAAGAAAAACCTATGATACAACAATCCACCATATTTCAAGTCCTTCGATTCCTCACCCAACTTTATATCTAGGAAACAAAAAGAACATAGTGTGAAAACTTTTCCTAGTGACAAAATCTTTCAAATATACATACTTTATTTCATTCCACACCTCTTGAAAACAAAAAAACACGTAGTGGGAACACTTTTATTATATTTGAAAAAAAAATATTTTTATTTTAATTTATATTAAAATATTAATGTAATATTCTTATATTTAAATAAATAATTATGAGTAATTTTTGTATAAAAATTTTAATAATATGAGAAAAAGATAAGTAATCAATTATGAGTACTTTTTATATAATATATTAAATAAAATTAAAATTTATAATTAAATTTCTGAATTATAAATTATATTAAAATGAAATGTATATACATGTTTTAAATTAAGATGTAGGCATATTATACAATACAACATAAAATTGATGTTTAAATTTTTCAATAGAAGCATATATAAATATATACCTATAAACAATTTAAACCAGAGATGAACGTCAAAGAAGCATTTGTTTAATAATAGTAATAATAATACTAATAGTAACAATACTAATAATAATTATAATACTAATAATAATTATAATAATAATAACAATACCAATAATATAAATAATAATAATAACAATAATAATAATAATAATAATAATAATAATAATAATAATAATAATAATAAAACTACAAATATTAATAATAATACTATTGTTATGATTAATTGAAATAATATACCAATAATGATAATGCTAATTCTAATCCTAATAACAATAATTTTAAATAATAATAATAATAATAACAATTATAATAATAATAATAATAATAATAATAATAATAATAATAATAATAATGTTAATATCAATATTAATGACGATACATACAATAATATTATACTGATAATAATAATAAGGGTTAAATATGTTTTTGATTCTTTAATTTTGAGCGAAAATTTGATTTAGTCTATTTTGGAAATCTTGAACCAATTTAGTCCTTCAACTCTGTAAATGCGTGGATTTAGTCCTTTTAAGCAAATTTTATTAAGTTTATTTGACGTTTCAAACACATTTTTTATTATAGTATTTTAGTTTGTTTACCTCGTTTGACATATTTTTCTCTTCAATGTTAAATGATAAATGCGTTTTTAAATGTCAAGTAAACTTAAAAAAATTGTTTAAAGGACTACATCCATGCATTTATAAAGATGAGGATCTAAATTGGTTCAAAGTTTCAAAGTTTTCAGAAGGACTAATTTCAATTTTCACTAAAGGTTGAAGAATCAAATCATATTTAACCCTAATAATAATAATATCAATATTATAGATAATAATAATAATACAAATACTTATTATTTTATAATATTTAAATAAACAATTAATTTATATAAATATTTTCAAGTATTATAATTATGTATAATTATATATATAATATTTACATAAATATTTTTAAAATATGAAAAAAAAATTGAAAATATTTCTAAATCATAGGGATCTAGTTAAATCATTATTTTGAACAATGGAGATATAACTATATCCATAAATAATAACCAATGCTAATTACTAATTTATAATTGATCCTTAAATAATAAAGATACGATTGTATTTTTTTAATAATAAAATCTGGTTATATTAAGTGTTGTTATTAAGATAGTTAAAATCAAGACTATGAGTAGGATGATAAAGAGTTTATATATTCGCAGATCAAGTAGATTATAGATTTCACTTTTTATAATATTATATATATATATATATATATATATATATATATATAATTATTCCATTTTATAAGGAATAAAAAATAATCCAACTTTGTCTTTTGAAATTTTAAATAACATGTATGAAAATAATTAATGTAATAAAATATGGAAATACGAAAATAATTAAAATAAAATAACGGAGAGAAAATAAATAAAAAAACAATTAGTTATTCGTCTTCATAAATAATATTAATATAAATTTCTTTATACAAGAAATAATAAATAGTAACATTATAATTAATAAATACTAAATGTTATTATGCTTTGGTTGTATACAAAATTGTTGCTGTAAAATTTGGAAATTATAATTGTATTAAATTTTAATTGAAAGTGTTGTAGTGTGTTGCAGTTGAACTTTAGTTGTATTATATTTTATTGAGAAATAAATTTTAATTGGATTAATATTTAATTTAGGTGAAAAGTGATTATGTGAGTGAGAACACATATAACAATGTATAATTTTAATTGTTCACCAAAGTATACAAGTAGTGCAACAGAAAATTAAAAAAAAAATTACGCTTTACATTATTTTAGGATTTTATTCGACGATCCTACCGATCTTACTATATTATGATTATGAATGGGATCAAACGTGTAAATAATATATAAATCATAGGATCATATGATTTTACGATTTAAATCTCGATTTGACTATCTTGGTTCTTATTATATTTTGCAAATTAGTTTTATAATCTTGTTTTGTTCGAGTCTTCAAACATGTGTAACTGTTTATAAAGATTTGTTGTGATATCATTAGTATAAAACTTGTAAAAAATATTCAAGAAATTTTTAACAAAATTTCATGTTTATAAAAGTTATGGATATTAATTATTATGATTGTTATAATAAAATAGTTATGATCGCCAATAAATATGTCAATATAATAATATGTGTTTAGTTGCAGGAAAAAAAAACAAAAAAAAACTTTCATTGTCATCAGGCATTTGTGCTTTAGTAAGTGATTAATTACTCTTTTCAATTGTTCTTTTCAATATAGAAACTATTGACCATTAGTGACACGTAAAACCTAAATAGTTGACCAATTAATTAGTGAGATGTAAGTTTTTTTCTTGTTATTTAGTTAACAACATATTCAGACACTACCATAGCATAGTTGTTGATGATTGTCTTTTTTTCATTTTAATATGTCAAGCAATCAACTTCTATTCATTGAATTCATGTGTAATTTTTAGCCAATAGCAAAACTTAGAGAAGAATGGTCTGTGATGATCTAAATGAAAAAACTTAAGTCAAAGATAGTGACTAATAGGCTTTATTTTTGACACATGTTCAAGTTCAACAATCCAATAAAAACAAATTTTAAAGAATGTATTTGTTCTATTTGTCCAATAAATCTAAACGTAACTATTTATAAATAATTCAGAACCATTAATGTTGTTTGTCCAACAATTTCCAACACAAACCTTCACCGATTACTAACATCATGGAAATATTGTTGCGAGCAAAAATTAAGCATTTTAACATCTAAATACAACTGGAGTTGTAGTCAAAATTAAGATATATCACAATTCGAGTAGTAGAATTTCAAAGCCCTATTGCAAAAACATGGTGAACATAAACCATTAAGAGAAAATTTGAGACAAAGAAAATTGTATCATAATGCCATTGTCGACGAAGTTAATAATTGATCTAGAATGAGTTGAAATCAAAACTAAATAATAAAACCACAATTAACAACTCTAATAAAACTTATGATTTACTATAACGACTCGAACCTAACAACCCTTCCAAAAGAATTTGTGATAAACATGTTTTATTGCTGATATCTATGGAAAACTGCTAATGATGGTCAGCTTTGTCCTGCATCAAGAACTGCAAGGAAAACATAATTGAAGCTCCTCAGCTAGCCACCAATATTTGATAAAATACGCATAAAAGAAGTTAAGAATGTGTTTGTACTTTCATTCTTAATCATGATAAGTTTATGATTTACTAGTATTATTATTACCTTGACAACCAACGTTCGAACCCCGACATACTTATTAATTTGCAACACAAACCTTCACCGATTACCAACATCAGGTAGCCTCTAATTGATTTAATATAATTTAACTTGGTAATTTGCAAAAGAATAAAAAATGCAACAATACAACTACAAGCATTTAACACTTGGAATTTGGTATGAAAACATGTTACCAATAACTTGTTAAATAGATCAACTTAATTTCCAGTTGCAACTTGTAACAACGTCTACATTCTACAAGTTATCAACTCATTGAACCATTGAACAAATAAATAGGAGAAAAACAAAAAGCAGAGTAAAAAAATTCTTGGAAATTCAACAATAGAAGCACCTTCATCTTCAAATAATGGTCTTCCTCGACATAATACTCATATGTTTCCAGCAAATAATATTAATTGTTGCATTTTTAAGCTAAGCAAAGTTTATATAGAAACAAAAGATAAAATCTTACTCATTATGACCACATTTTTTCACATTTCTTGTTGACCTGCCAAGAAATAATACATCTTTTGAGAGAAGAAACAATAACATTCTACCAATGGTTGAATATCACTAAATAACTCAGCTGCAAACATAAAATCAAAGGTGATAAGAAATCTAGAAAGTATATATCGAAGATAATGCTTAAACTAAAAAAAAGATGTAGCTCGTTGAAATTTATATACTAATTGAAAATGAGATACTAAACAAAAAATGACCTTTTGTCCACTTTTTGAATTAAAGATACTGTATTCATTAAGTTAACAGATAACCCAATTTTAATTTTTTTTAGTAGAAAACATTTCCATAGAGAAAAAAAAGCAATAAAAAAGAATGATATTATAATAAAACATGGTAAAAAAATTTAAAAATCATGGTTTCATAACATAAAAATATCACAAGAAACCATTTCTAGAAAAAAAACTTCTACAACATTCAACTTTGAAGAAAATAAGACATATTTGGATAGAGTATGTAATTTGTAGGCCAACATTCCACGCCATCTTTACTGAGATTTCATGTCAAATATAAAATGAAAAACTAAAAAAAAATATAAACAAAAACTAACTACAAATAAAACAATTTTAGAATCCAAATAGCTCCTAAAAATTTAAACGTGTACAAAATTTTTAATAAATAAACTAAAGTGCGTAAAAATTGAAATGAACAATATTAAAGGATCTAAAGATAGGTAATGAATGCAAAGAAATTTAAATATTATTATATCTTTAAGTCATCAATTCCTAGAGCTTTGAGTGATCACAAATATAATCCCATAGATAGCTTGAAAAGTCAGGAAGACAAACCAAAGATAAGTTATGGAAGACTTCCCAAACTGTTAATAAAAAAACTATGATTAAACCATACCAATAGTATATGTGAAAAAGAACAATAATATTAATAGAAACATTAATATTAACAGAATTTTTTCGCTCATCAATTTTAAATACTCAACTTGACAGGTTAATCATTATTGTTAACTAACTAAGAAATGGAAGCATATACCACAAAGAGATAGAAGCAAATTGATAAATAGACAAATCTTCTCCATCTGGTTTTATTAGATAGATCTCCTACAAAGAGATTTCCCAGTAGTCAGTCTTTACAAATGTAAATTGCTTGTCTGGTTTAATGAACACCTAACAGATAAAAATAAAATTAAGAAAACATGATTTACAGAATTGTACTCACCAGTGTTATGCGAAAAAAAAAATGCTACTTTCATTCCACAACTGTAATAAAAACATTTCTTCCATGGCACAAATTACAACATATCACAACATTTTATTTAGAGAAGAAACAATAACATTTAGCAGTGGTTGAACATCACTAAATAACATAGCTGTAAACTAAAAATCAAAGGTGATGAGTGATCTAAAAAGTATATATCAAGGACAATGCATAAACCCAAAAGAGAGAGAGATAGTTACACAAATATATATATATATATATATATATATATATATATATATATATATATATATATTTAGGGAGTACTTAGAGCTGGACTTAGACTTGCTACCACTATGGTTGGAAACAGAAGACTTGTTCTTAACTTGCTTCTTTGTTGCTCAATAACAACTTCAAATGTTGATGGCAATTCAATGATCATGTCGAAAATTCGTTTCCGGTCATCTTTATCAAACCCGAATCTGGTTCTAAAATAGAATTCGACATATAAAAGTTTATTAGTTTATTCAATGAGCAACACCAATTACAAATACAAAGCATAAATGATTAATGAAAACAAAAGTAGGCCAATATTGATATCATAGTTCCCAATCCCTAAAGCTTGGATACAAATCTCATCACGTAATGCTCACAGGTAACCTGAACAAATAAATAAAAATTATTAGAAATGAATATAAAATACAAAATACAAAAATAACAAAATACAATAGGTACAACTTTCAGTATACCACAACCATTTGGAATGAAGGACTGGGAACAAAAAATATGTTTTTGAAAATAATAAAACAAATGGGTAACTATAAAAGAACCTGATAAACAAAATGTCTAGAATTTGTTCTTAAAGCTAGACGTACATACATCTTTTTCCTCAAACAAAAAAAATATATATAATGGACATAACTTTTTGAAAACAACCAAAATTCAAACAAACATGATAGAATATAATAATCAAGAACTTCAAAATAATCCCCAAACACTAAATAAATTAACAGACCACTAACTCCAACTAAATCTCAAAAACAAAAAAAGAGATGTTTTACCAATGTCCATAATCATCACACCGCATAAAAAGTACTTCAAAAGCCTCAAACATCATTTCCTTCAATGCCAAACAGGCTATGCAAACATAAACAGAAACCAAATAAGATGAATAAAAGGCCAATTAGTATATAAGAAAGACAAAAAAGCTTATGCCTCGTCAATTTGGAAAAATTAACTAATAAACCTGCAAAAGTTCCTAAAGCATTAAAATTGTTCCTACTGAATACAAATGTACCCGAGAACACAAGTTAACTGGGACCAATGACTAACTAGATGCACGCGTCCACCTACTAGAACCTGAGTGTCTTCTCCCAAGCGCCTGAGTGTCATCTCCCAGGTGCCTGAGTGTCTTCTTCCAGGTGCCTGAGTGTCTTCTTCTGATGTAGGAGTCTACTAGCGGGGGGCCTGCAAAGTCACTTCGACGCTCAAGTCAGTGTTAGAGCAATAAATGACTACAATAGTAAAAAATAACACGACCTCTTTACCTCGTGAACTGTGCCTTTTATACTACTTTATTGGGCCAAACCCTATGGGCCTAGGGTTTCCGCTGCCTGGTAGGTTTAGGTTTCACTAATTGCGTTTAATTACTCTTAATAACTTATCATTCCTAATTTCTTCAATACTTACCGTAGTTCATTTGGTAAAGGTGTCTTCTGCCCCAAATGCCGAGGTTATTACGAATCCTTCATTATTCGTGCGTTATAGAATCTCTTGTGTCAGAGTATATCCGAACCTCATATTGGTACACTTCGCATGCTGGGGCATATTCGTCACTTCAAGGTGCTTACTTCAATTAGAAGTATCCCTTCCCCCCAATATGTACATTAGTCCCCCAAGAGTTGAGACTAATATGTCGAGAACTCTTCACACTATTATGCTTTAAGCAGAGGCGACTTCAGCCATAAGAGTTTATGTGGCGTTGGACATACTTGCCTAAGGCGCAGCGGAGAAATTTTTTGCATGCGCATGCTAGTGGTTTCACGTGCCAATGCGCTTTGGGGAGTGGAAAAGGCCGCGTTACTTTAATGGGCCTGGGCCTTGTCATGATGTGATGTTGCCTTGGGAATTATGAAAGGCGCTGCCTACTAGTCATTGGATTATTTTGATCGAACGGATGTCACGCACGTTGCACTGTGCTCATTGCCTTGCTATAAATAGGGTAATTACGTTTTTGGCACCCTCGTTGATCTCGTTTACAGCTTGAGACGTCTCGTTTGTTTGTGAAGCTTGGCAGGTATGTCCTCGTCCTCATTGTCTGATAAGTCGGCCTCTAGGATTCACTCAGATAGGATAGGGACGTCCTCAGCCCAACCTTCTAGTAATAGCACCTCCTCTAACGAGGAGAGCTTATCGGAGATTCCTCTACGGTCTGGGTATGAGTGGGTTGATAGCATTGTGCGTGAGTATTTTTTGAAGTACAAATGATGTTCCTCTATTCGCAGATTTGCCGAGGCATATGCGATTTTAGATGAGGACAGTCCTGACGAAGCCGTGTCCTTAGACCGAGTTGGTCGTGTAGATAATGCTTGCCATGGGCGAGAAGGTTACTCGGATGAGTTTTTTTATATGTATGCTGTGTTGTTTACAAATTTGCATGTCCGATTACCGTTCGACGAGTTCACTGTTGGGGTGTTGAGGATTTTAAATGTGGCTCCGTCGCAGTTACATCCTAATGCGTGGGTTGCTTTACAAGCTTTTAGATTTTTGTGTCGGATTTTAGGTTTGAAACCATCTCCAGCCGTGTTCTTGCATCACTATAGCACTAGACCTAAGGAACCTGTGAGGTGGTTATAGTTGTTTGGGCAACCCAGGATAGGTTTATTCGCCCCATATTCGTCCTCCTTCAAAAATTACAAGAACACTTTCTTTAGGGTTGTAGTTAACCCTGTTGGTCGCTCTTACTTATTTGATGGTGACACTCCCAAATTTCCCTTTTATTGGACGCGTAATCCCCTACACTATGATGAGTGGCCCCGGACTATGATGTCAGCCGAGGACTGCGAGGTTTTTAATTTGCTTGATTCATTTCCTCGACGGCTTCCTACTAAGCGTATTGTGGCTATACTGAGTTCTCCTCGTCCTCGCGGGGACATGCTGGGTATGTGCGAATTTTTCATACACACACTATGTGTTAACTTGTCTTACTTTGTTTTTATTTGCATCAGCTTTGATGGTGTCGCATGAGGGTGTTGGTGCGGGTCAGAAAAGTCATTTTCACTTACTTCGCGAAAAACTGAATGAGCGGAAGAAAGGTGGAGACAACGCTCCAAGGACAAGCTCTACCTACCAACCCAAAGGTGCTACAGATGTTGGTAGTCCTCGGCCTCCTCCTATAGCAGAGAAAAAGAAGAGAAAGACTGCTCAAAAGGATAGAGGTTCGTCGCGCCCTCCTTCCCAAAGCGCAGTCGCGTGTCCGGGGATGCCTTTTACCAACGTTTGATGGAGGCTGAAATGCAAATATATGATGGGATGAGTATTACTCTATCCCAGGAGGAGGCTAATTTGATTACGGAGTCGCCATTTCCAACCCTCATGAAAGCCTTCACAGAGTTTCAGTCTCGGGCTTTAGTCATAGGGAGACACATGGGCCACGAGCTGATTAAAGTGGGCCAGACAGAAGATCTTGAAGCCAAGGTTGCTTCGTTGAAAAAGCAACTTCGAGTGGCTAATACGGAGAAAGACAAATTGGCGGGGGAGGTGAGTGATTTCCAGAAGCAGCTCCAACAGGCTATTGGTGACAAGAAGTCTTGGCGCAATCGCAGTCTTGAAGCTGAGGAGAAGTTGAAGAAAAGTTCTGAAGAAGCATCGGCCTTGAAACGCTCCCTTGATGAGATGAAGACTGCCCATGCAGAGTTAGACAAGGAAGTTTGGGAGTTGCGGGAGGGTGTTGTGGAAGAGCATGAGCTTGGCTTCAGGAAGGCCTTGCGTCAAGCAACCCTCCTTTTTGACATTCCCGCGGATGATGATCATTTCGATGTGGGGAAAGATGTATATCAGAAAGCACTGGTGCGAATTGAGGATATTCCTGTTATCTCGGATCAGGCCAAAGATACCCCACCTACTCCTACTGTCGAGGACACTTAAAGGTCGAGGGATGGGAATGTAGATGGTGCAGGTGATAGGGACTGATGGCTGGCCTTTGGCATGCGCATTTTGTTTTGGGTTTGCACTAGTTATATACACCATTTGTGATGCCCCAATAGTTGTAATATTTTTTGAGAAACTCTACCTTTCCCTTTTTGTTGCTATATACCCCGACATTACGAAGGTTGTAATATTTTGATGTGCCCTTAAGCAATCTTTTATTGTTGCACTTGTGTATAATTCTTCTATGCTTGAGATCGTGCATTTGCTTTTGTTTTATTAAGATTAATTCGGCTTGTATATTACACGGTGACTTGGCCTTAAGGCCAGCTTGCGCTAGTTATATAGTCGACCTTAGCTAGCTTATGGTTTCCAACAGGGACTTACAACAAGTAGATGATGTCTTTTTTAAGACATGTCGACCTTGGTTGACTAAGGTTGTCAACAGGGACTTTTTGAGGGTGGAGTGTTCTCTCCATAAAGATCTTGCGTCGACCTTAATTGATTAGTATTATCAACAGGGACTTAGCTTTTGCTGGAATTATTAACTAATTGGACATAGATATAACTTAATCTTTTTCATTGATATTGGGCCTCGTTAAAACCTTTCCGGCCAAAACCCTCCTTAGGGAAAAAGATCGGAATAGGAAAGAGTACCCTTGATTACATCATTAGCTATAGTAAAATTTCAAGTGTGTTACATTCCACATCCTGGGAACTGGTGTCCCACATAGATGATGCAGCCTATATGCTCCTTTACCCTCATCTGCGGTGACTCTAAATGGGCCTTCCCAATTTGCTGAGAATTTCCCCTCTACCTTCCTTGCGTTACTGTTCATCCGCCACACTAAGTCTCCTGGGTGGAACTTTCTAGGTTTTACCTTAGAGTTATATCTTCGCGACATTCTTATCTTAGCAGCTGCTTCTTGAATTTTAGCATGTTCTCTATATTCAGGTAGGAGGTCTAGATTACTCGCTAGACACTGGGCATTGACGGCCTCTTCATAGTTCTGCTGATGAAGAGAAGGCTCGCCTATCTCCACCGGTATCATGGCATTTGTTCCATATGTAAGGCTGTAAGGAGTTTCCTTGGTGGCAGATTGTGGCGTGCAGCGGTATGCCCAAAGTACTTCTAGCAATTGCTCCGGCCACAGTCCCTTTGCTTTGTCCAGCCTCTTCTTTAATTCTTGCAAGATAACTTTGTTGGCTGCTTCTGCTTGACCGTTGCCTTGCGGGTGTTCCACTGAGCTAGTTACATGCTTGATGTGCAATCCCAGGTAGAAGTCTTTGAGTCCAGCATCGGTGAATTGCTTCCCATTTTCGGTAATTATGGTGTGCGGAATTCCAAAGCGACAAATGATATTTCTCCAGACAAACTTTTGCACTTGCTGTGTTGTGATGGTTGTCAATGGGTCGGCCTCAATCCATTTTGTAAAATAATCTACAACGACCAACAGAAACTTGACTTGCCCCTTTCCAGGGGTAAATGGGCCGATGATGTCCATTCCCCATTTAGCAAAGGGCCATGGGGAGGAGATGTTGTGCAGTTCTTCTTGCTTGACATGGGATATGTTCCCGTGCTTCTGGCATGATATGTAGCGTTTGACAAAGCTGGTGACGTCTGCCATCATGGTGGGCCAGTAGTATCCTGCCCTTAATATTCTTGTTGACATTGTTCTGGCACCGGAATGGTATCCGCAAATGCCCTGGTGTAATTCCTTCATAACATATTCCGCTTGCTCTATGTCAATACATTTCAGTAAAGGGGTGGTGAATCCCCTCTTGAATAATTCGTCTCTGACTACGGTATATCGTGCTTCCTTCCTCTCCCAATCCTTTTCTGGGTTATCAGGTTTGTTTCCAGTTTTTAAAAATATCAGCTCTTACATTACTTGCTCTGGGCACATGCTCAATCTTATATTCATCGAAACCTTGTAGTATGTTTGTTACTATGTGATAGTACTGGAGTAAAAGTGGGTCTTAAATTGGAACTCTTCAGTCAGATGTCCAACTGTTAATCTTGAGTCTGTGCGGCATATGATTCTGGTTACCCCCATTTCTCTAGCAAGTGTCAATCCTGCCACCATTGCTTCAGACTCTACCTGATTATTTGAGACTCTGAATTTGAAACGAAGGGATTGTTCCAAAACTATCTCGTTGGGTCCTTCCAGTACGATTCCAGCTCCTCATCCTCGGATGTTAGAGGATCCATCGACGTGTAGCGTCCACCAGATGGTTGTTGGATTTGTTTCATGTTGCAACTCAGCAGCGAAGTCTGCTAAGCATTGGGCCTTGATGGGTCCTCTAAGCTCGTACTAAATTTCATATTCTGAGAGTTCTACTGCCCAAGCAGCCATTCTACAGGCAAGGCCTGGCTTCCTCAAAATTTTGTGGACAGGGTGATCCGTTCAAACAATAATGCGGTGATTATGAAAGTATGGCCTCAAACGTTGTGCTGCAATGAGTAAGGATAACGCCATCTTTTCCATTGTTTGGTATCTAGTCTCTGCGTCTTGGAGTGTTCGACTTACAAAGTATATTGGGTGCTGCTCCCGTTGTCTTTCTTGAACTATCGCAGCACTCACAGCGTCCTCAGTTGCGGCTAAGTAGATTATTAAAGGGACTGAGGTGTCAGGGCGTTGGAGGATGGGGGTGATGTTAGGGATTGCTTGATGCTGTTAAAACTCTTTTCGCATGTCTCATCCCACTGGAATCGGGTCGCTTTCTTTAATAACTTCAGGATTGGCTTGGCCTTTTCTGCGAGCTTAAGCATGAATCTACTAAGAGCAATTAATCTTCCCATCAACCGCTGAACTTCCCTGAGGTTTTTTGGGCTATTCATAGCGGATATTGCGTCACGCTTTTCCGGGTTTGCCTCAATCCATCTATGTGTTAGCATAAACCCGAGAAATTTTCCGTCATCTACCCCAAATACACATTTTTCCGGATTAAGCCTCATATTGTTGCTGTTTAACATGGTGAATACTTCTGCCAGATCCTTGATGTGTTGTTCTACAGAATTGGACTTCACCACCAGATCATCAACATATACTTCCAAATTTCTACCTATCATTCCTTTGAACATATTGTCCATGAACCTTTGGTATGTGGCCCCTGCATTTTTCAGGCCAAATGGCATAACTTCATAGTAAAAGTTTGCCTCTTCAGTAATGAAAGTTATCTTTAACTTGTCTCTGGGATCCATTGGGATCTGGTGATATCCGGAGAAAGCATCTAAGAAACTAAGAATTTGATGGCCAGTTGCTCCATCTACCAGTCGATCAATGTTTGGGAGTGGATAGGCATCCTTTCGGCAAGTTTTATTCAGATCTGTATAGTCGGTGCACATACGCCACTTGCCGTTGGGTTTTTTGACAATGACTACGTTTGCCAGCCATGTGGTGTATCGCACCTCCTGGATGAATCCAGCTTGCAGTAGTTTGGCCGACTCCTCCCTCGCCGCTTTTCTTTTTTCTTCCCCCAACTTTCGTTTTCTTTGCGCCACAGGCTTTGCTTCCTTAAACGTTGATAACCTATGGCACACTATGTCAGGATGTATGCTTGGTAAGTTCGAAGTGGTCCAGGCAAAAGATATCTTATTGCGCATTAGCACTGCTGCTAACACTTCTTTTTCTGCCTTCTGTATGGTAGATCCTATCTGCAAATATTTTCCATCACCAAGAGGTACAGTTCCTCCTATCGGCTTTACGCGCTCCTCACCCTCCATTCTGGGGTCTAACTCTTGAATGGATGAACTATCCTCTGACGTGACCTTCTCAACGTTGTTCGACGAATGCAACTTTCACGAATTTGGCAGTCGCAGGCTAGCAATGTAGCACTCGCGCGTTGTTCGTTGATCGACGTGGATTGTGACTATATCGCCAGCCAGAGATGGGAATTTCATGGCTAAATGTGGGGTGGAAACGATGGCTCCTAATGCGTTCAAGGATGGCCTCCCCTGTAACACGTTGTAAGAGGTATTGACATCTAACACCAGATATCGGATGGATATAGTTTTGGTAAGCTGTCCTTCACCAAAGGTGGTGTATAAATCCACGTACCCTCGCGTTTGCACCCTTTCTCCTGAAAATCCTACAATTTCATCTACGAACGGAGACATTTGCTGCTTCAATATTTGCAACTTCTTAAACGTTTTCCAGTAGAGTATGTCTACCGAGCTTCCCTGCTCGACTAATACCTTCTTCACCACGAAATTTTCAATTTCGACAATGATCACCATGGGATCGTCTTGCTTGGGATCGATGGCTTTGAAATCGTCGCTTGTAAAAGTGATGAGGGGCATGTTTCTCCTGACGGGAGCTGATACCGCATTGACGGATTGTACGACTCTTAAATGTTTTTTGCGAGCTGTAGTGGTGTTGCCTTCGCCAGCGAATCCTCCGGAAATTGTATTAATAGTTCCTCACAGGGGAGGTCTGTGTCCTTGCTGACGGTCTCCTCTTTCTTCTCCTGATTCACGCCGATCTGGTGCTCTATAGTTATCCCGTAAGTTGGGTTCTCTTCGGTTGGTGGTCTCCTTGCGACGGACTTCATATCTTCTCGTTTCGCCTACTCTGTTCTCATTTCTGCATACTACAAAGCGCTGGAGGTGTCCAGCTTGGATGAGCTCTTCAATCTTGTCTCGCAAGGCCGTGCATTCCTCAGTTGAATGCCCAAAATTCCCGTGATATCTACACTGTCGCGTGGTGTCAGCGTTTGGAGGTGTATTTGCCCTTCTGGGAGTACTTAAGAGGTCAGTGTCAAGGGCTTCTTCAAGTACCCTTGACCTTAAGGCATTCAAAGGTGTGTACTTAGCAAATCGCTGGGCTCTTGGATGGGCAGGTGGCCTTGATGGGGCTTTACGCGCCCCCTCCTTATCAACCCTTCTGTCGGTCACACTATCCTCGGTATCGACTTTGTTTTTAAAATCTTTTAGCTCTTCCATGCGCATATATTTGGCTGCTCTTTGCCTTAACTCTGCCATACTAGCTGTTGGCCTCTTGCACAGGCTGTCAGCGAAAGGTCCGCTTCGCAATCCGTTAATCATCTGGTGGAGGGCTACCTCCGGGCTCAAGTTATCAATGCTAAGGGTTGTCTTCCCGAAGCGTTCCACGAACGCTCTGAGTGACGTACACATGTATGTGCTCATCAGGGTCTGTTATGCCATCATACCTATCGATGACCAAGGTTTTCCATCCAATAGGCAAGGGTGTCTCAATTATCCCATCGACAAAAGGGTGCCTGTGCGCATTTTTTTGCATTGCGGAGGTATTAGCTGTTCCCATAGTTTAGGGGTTCTGCGCACTTTCTTCGACAGTTTCGGTGCGTACTGGTTGGGATGTAGCTTGAGTTTTGTTGGGGCGCGGTTGCTCTCCTTCGCCTTCATTGTTGCTTTCTAGCTTCCGTTTGATACTAGCATTTTCTGCTCGGAGCTTTGCGAGTTCTTGTTGTATGGCTTGCATGATTGCCATCTGACTGCTTTTCGCTGCTTGCCCTTCCTGTCCGTTGCTTGTCATGTTTCTAGTGGACACCATGTGCATCAATTTTCTTCGGCCCCACGGTGGGCGCCAAATGTTCCAACTGAATACAAATGTACCCGAGAACACAAGTTAACTGGGACCAATGACTAACTAGATGCACGCGTCCACCTACTGGAACCTGAGTGTCTTCTCCTAAGCGCTTGAGTGTCCTCTCCCAAGTGCTTGAGTGTCTTCTCCCAGGTGCCTGAGTGTCTTCTTCCGATGCAGGAGTCTACTGGCGGGGGTCTTGCAAAGTCACTCCGACGCTCAAGTCAGTGTCAGAGCAATAAATGACTACAATAGTAAAAAATAGCATGACCTCTTTACCTCGTGAACAGTGCCTTTTATACTACTTTAATGGGCCAAACCCTATGGGCCTAGGGTTTCCGCTGCCTGGTAGGTTTAGTTTTCACTAATTGCGTTTAATTGCTCTTAATAACTTATCATTCCTAATTTCTTCAATACTTACCACAGTTCATTTGGTAGAGGTGTCTTCTGCCCCAAATGCCGAGGTTATTACGACTCCTTCATTATTCGTGCGTTATAGAGTCTCCTGTGCCGGAGTATATCCGGACCTCATATTGGTACACTTCGCATGCTAGGGCATATTCGTCACTTCAAGGTGCTTACTTCAATTAGAAGTATCCCTTCCCCCCAATATGTACAAAAACATAAAACAAAAGACCAATTAGTATATAAGACAAAAAATTTCATGTCTGGTCACTTTGAAGAAATTAACTAACAAACCTGCAAAAGTTTCCAAAGCATCAAAACATCAATTCATAAATCATATTATATTTAAACAAAAAAGAAAAACTTCTACTAATCGAAATATATTCAACTTTGAAGAAGAGTAAGAGATACCTTTGGATAACCACAATTTCCATACCAACACCTACGAAACATACAATAATGTCAATGCCAATAATATTAAAGGAAAAACTAACTTCAAGTAAAACATTTTTAGAACCCAAAAAGTTAAATGCGTACAAAAAGGCCAAATATGATTTTTGTAGTGAACAAAACGACATTGGTGTAGAAAAATCTTGTAAAGTAGATACCTGCAATAATCACAATTGAACTGCAATAATCACAATTGAAGAGAGTAAAAATACAAGAAACTTTACTCCATACACATGTTACAAACCAAAGATCATAAAACAAATGACAAACATGATAAGGAAAACAAATATTTAACTAATATGAGACCAGTATGGTTGCAACCATAATACAATATAAGCAAAACACAGGTTTTTCCACTCTTTTTTCCTTACTACCATTGCAGCAATTCAAATAAAGGCAAAAACTATTATTATATTAGTACAATTATTGAAGATCTAAAATTTCACCAGTTACTTCAAATAAAGGCAAAAAATATTATTATATCTGTAAAATTATTGAAGATCTATCATTTTACCAGTAATAAAGTAAAGTAGGATCATCAAAATTGTTTTGAAAGACAAATTAGATTATCTTGGTTATTGGATGAACAAAACCACACACTACAAAACAAAAAATCGTAAATATAATTTCTGTAAAAAAAATCCCTAAAACCCAAAAAACATAGATATACAAAATCAAACATTATTACATTTTCTTTATCCCAAGAATAGGTTTACGAAACACTTCAGAAACCTAAAAAGATTTATGAAAATGAATCCGAAACAAAAAAATAAACCTTCAAACAATAACACGGGTAACAAAAAATATGCAAAAAAGAAGAACAAACCAAAAAACACTCGAAAGTTATTACAGTTCATCAAGATTAATTAAAAGAAAACAAAAAAATTGCAAGAAAAGAGTTTTGGAAGTTGTAAGACCCATAAAATTTAAATAATTAAATAAATAATTATTTAATAAATACGGGGAGGGGAGCCTTTATGGCATTTAATGGAGATAGTTATGACATGGAAAAGTACTAGCTCAAATGGTTGAGAGTACTTGATTGTGTGAGAGGACTTAGGTTTGAGTACTATGTATGCCATTTATGTGTTATTTTAATTGTTATTATTTTAATTATGTGCATGATCATGTTAAGTGATAATAAAACCTTAGAATGATAAGAATTATCACAAAACATGAATCAATTGAATGGTTGTGCATTGATTTGACATTTGCATGGTTATGAGTTCAAACCTGGAAAACCATCTCATAATTGTGCTTGAATGACAATTACCACCATCTGGCAATTAATCACCCTTAATACCTAATAAAAAAAGTCAATTAAGGGAGAGAAAGAAGGTTTATGAGGCTGCCATTAGAGAGGACCTTGTGAGGAGCGAAATTTCAGCTAAGCAAAGGAAATTCCAGGTTAAGGGAGTTGTGGGTTCCTGGAGAGGAACCGCCTAGCGGCATGACCTTGGCATGAATGCAATCCAGTTTCTGGGTTTTCCTTTGAATGGTCTGGCGATGGTTTTGGACACGCCAGGCGACGCGAGCCTGTTTGGCTCAATTTCGATGTTTTTAGGATTCTTGAACGAAGTTAAATGAGAAGAAATGGAATGCGTATATGTATGAATTGTGGAGTATTAAGAATTATTATAATTCTACAGTAATTGGATAATAATAGGGGAAAATTGTATGAATGTGAATTTTTAGGGTTGATGATTGGTGATTCTCAAAGTTACACAAAATTAAGTGGGAAATTGTTAATGAAGTATCTTAGATTGGAAGTTTAGGAATGAACCATGAACCTAAATACGTAAGTATTGAGTCATAAATGGATGGAAACCAGAGTTGTGGTGAATGGGCTAAGGTTCGCAGGTGCAGGAAGAATGTTGGGGTTCTTGGAACAGCAGGCGCCATCATTTTTCTGGTTCGCGCAGTTTTCGCAAAACTACATTTCCCAGTTCGTTAACCGTCTGATTTAGGTGCAATTTTTACAGGTGGTCCATAACATGTGGTTCTTCACTTTGAACGGTGGAGATTTGATTTGGAGGTCAGGAGCTAGAGATATACGTTACTCAATATTGCTGATTTTGGAGTCTTTAAAATACATGAATAAGCTCTTGATAATTTCAAGTAACTTCTAATGAAGCATGATTGGGTTATGTGGTAAGTCTCTATCAATTTGAATGTCCCTTTGGGTTAGTCACATGTTGAAAAATTGTTATTGATGAAGGCATGTGTGTCAATATTAAATTGCATTGGTGCATAGGATCATGTGCTTAAATCGTTAGAGTGTTGCTACTTACATTTTGTTTGAGCATGCGTTATTCATAAGTTAGAATTGAATGCTAGCATGGATTTAAAGGGGGAATATATATATATATATATATATATATAATGTGAATGAATTGATTTTATTGTGTTCTGGGTGCTTAAAAACAAATATTGCGCAAGTACTGGTGTAGCGCTTGGTGATGGTGTTTGATCATCAGGCGATAGCTACAAAACCAGTAAAGAATTGAAGCGTGTAGCTCTTGGCGATAAGGGTTGTTTCGCCAGGCGATACTTGTAGAAACAATAGCATCAGAGGCGCTTAGCGCCTGGCGACATGTGTCCCTCACAAAGCGGTATGGAAGCCTTTTGCGCCTGGCGACTCATGTGGAGCGCCAGGCGATTTTTGATGAAGCAGGCATTGTGTTTTTCTTGCCTTGGATGTGCGTGGACTACGAGGCTTTGGGCGATATCTCAAGAGTCAGATGCTGAAGTATTCTTGGAGTTGTGGCTCAGGATGGAGGGTAACACGAGTATTCTTTGAGTTATGGCTCGGAATAAGGAGTGTTCCCGCATGTGTTCTACAAGTGGTGGCTTGTAGGTTAGACAACAACGATAGCTTGAGATTATAAACCAAAGACGTAGAACATGGATTACATGGTGGTGACCATGTGTGGTGAGACCAAAGGAAGGAGTTCCTTTAATGTGTGTGTTTTGTTATATAATTTGTTGCATATTTTTATATTCCTTTAGCTCACCATATCTGCTTGTGTTTGGTGATGATCATGTACGCGGTACACGTGAGCAAATGACGTTGTAGGTGGTTCTGGTAGAGCGTAGAGTCGGAGCGGGGCTAGACTTGGGAGAAAGATTTTCTCAAAGTTTGATATTGTTTTTATGATTTCAAATAAATTGTAAACATGAATATTACTAGACTTTTGGACAATTATAATAGTATTTATTATCATGGATTTTTGGATTATTGTTGAGGTAATAAAAGTTTTAAAATTTCCCGCGTTGTGGGGAAATGATATTTTAGTAAATGCAGTTTAATTATATTTCTCTATTTTAATATTTAAATCCGTAATATCTGTATACTGAAGTGTTGTACGCTCAGAGCTCTGTTAGGGATATAGACAAAACGGGGTAGAGTATGAGTATTAGTTTCTATACACGTGTGTATATTCGTTTAGTGAGTATTTGTGTATTTTTTTAATATTCACTAATATTTGTGAGTATTTATAACAAAATTAAAATATTTAACAATATATTTTAATTTTAAATTCAAATAAAATAAAATACAATACGTAATATTTATAAATTTCAAACAAAGTTCAAATACTTTATTTAAATAGGATTGAATAATAATTTATGAAAAAATTGAATTTTTTTAAAATTAATTGATAAAAAATAATCCATTCAAAATTAATGTATTAATATTTTAATAATATTTTAATAATATTTTTTATTGTTTTAAATTAAATTAGAGTACAACAGATATAGTTATCTATAGGTACGGATAATATGATACTTGTATCCGTTCTGTTAATATACATATATAAAAAATATTTGTATTGGTTCTCCGTAAATATTCATTTACAATTTTTATTTTTTACCTGTTATAAGTTTTATCTACAAATATCTATGGATGACATATTATATTATAGCTCTACCCATAGTGATTTTATCTCTGCAAATATCTCAAAAAAACTATAAAGACTTCTAGACTAGAAACTTGGAATATCTTTTTATATAAATTAATACAAATAGAATTATATACTTGAGTTGAGTACGATAAGATGGTTGTGTATAACACTTTTCCATACTAATTTCTCTTTTTAGTTTTGTAGCCTTAACTACCCAATATCAATATGTAACAAATTTCATGTTATACAAATGTCTATTTATTATTATTTTAACTCGTGCAAGGATATTTTTTAGGAATATAATTTTTTTTATAATAATTAGTAAATCAAAAAGTTTAAAATTATTATAATAATTTTAGTAATGATAATAAATATGATTTAAAAAATAAGAACGTCAACTTAATAATGTTTGTTTAGAAAAAAAATTAACTTTAATAATATAAATATTAATTTTATAAAAGTTTGAAATTGAAATAAATAAATGTGTTTATATTTTTAAAAGGGTAAGGAATTTATAATTTTTAATTGTATCAGAAACACTAAATATGTGACAGTTTTAGAAACATTACAATGAACAAATAAAAAAATAAAAAAAATCAACTCATATATGATAACACATAAAAAGAAAACCACATCATACCACAGACTCAAGTTCAACATCAATAAAGCTTTCAACGATTTTCTCATCCATGCACACTTTTTTAACTCTAAATGATTGATCAAATCTGCTAGTGTAATCATTCTGGCACTTAACTTTGAAGAGATAAGTCTTCTCAATAAGGACTTCAAACTCTTTAAGCAGTTTTCCAGCAACAATACTCTATTAATAAAAGTATAGCTTCAAATTAGTTAACTAAGTCAAAACACATTGCTCTAAATAACAAAGATCATTTAAATAATTCTAAAAGTAGTCCAAAATCTTGAATATGAAAATATTGCTTAATCATTTGAATGAAAATGATACAAAACATGAAAGCTAAAAGGCCAAAAGTATCAGTAGATTTTAAAGTTAACCTTCTCTTAAAGTTAACCTTCTCTTCAACATTGTAGTTGCATCACGATCAAATATAACAAAAGTTGTAGAATCCATAGCATTTCCACAAAGTCTGAGTTTATACTTGACAAGAAAACATTTAAGACATTATAATTTTTTGTTCATATATTCATATTCGTATATCCATAGAAATAGAATTGTGGAATATTATTAATATTACCTAAGAGTAACCTTAATCAAATGTTTATTACACTTGTCACAAAAAAAAACATTTTGGAATTAAGATAGACAACTTTGTTGTAGATACAGGCCGTATACGACCAATCCTCATGATCCAAAACATGTTTAATAGTAGCCTTTACTACAAAAGTATTTTCTTGGAACATAAAAAATGCAACACTATCAATAAAAAAAATTCAGACTATTCAACTCAAACAATTTAATTGCAAGAAAAAGAAAAACAATTAGACCTCTTTAAAATCTTTGAGACCTTCAATGGAGCTTCTAGGATTGAGCTTAATGAATTTGTCTTCTAAGCTTGCTTTTGAAGACTGACACAACTGGGTCAAAGCTTGAGAAAGAGATTTGGTACTATCCCACATCCTACAACATACAAAAAACATTAGTAAATATATTAAACATAATATGAAAAAAAATAAATTGCATGTAAATTCTACTTATATTTTTTTCAACTTCACAACATCTTCACCATCACTGTTAAATATTATCTTCGTACAGTTCATACAATTTTGAAGATAAACGTTTTCTACAAAAATATATCAATAACTTTCTATAAATTTCTAGAAATGTAATAATTGGTGACAGTGACATACCTTGGAAGGTCTTTACTTTGTAATACTGTAAAACAATAACAACATGTTGATCCTTTCTAGAGGCAAGAAATGGGTTTAACATATCAACATATTGACCAAATAAAGTACACTCCATTCTAAAATTGTTGCTTGAGGTATATATTTGTTAGAAATGTATAGCAACAAAGATACAACAACAAATTATAACCAAGCAAAACAATTTGAATTACAATCTAGTTTTGGTACAACAAACCTAAAACCATACGCATACTCTGCTTTGGTCAACAATTTCAGAAAAATTGTGAAAAGCAATTGTTAAGCCTACCTTAGACAATCTGATATTTAATGAGAGGTTCAACCACACAACACACAATTGTGTCACATATGAAGACCTATGAATTAAAAATGGTAGAAAAGCAAACTTTAACAAAGCAAAAATATAAGTATAGAACAAAATTGGAAAACACTTTTGCACATGCATACATGTTGTGACAAAAAAATGGGAGACAATAGAAATAAAACAAAACCTAACAAACATTCAAAAGAAAAACTTCAATTCGTTGGTTTGAACTAACAAAAAAGTGCATAAAAAATTAAAATAAAAAGAACAAGAAGAGTGAGAAGAGAAGTAAAACCTTAAATAAATTTGTGAGAGGAAGAACTTCAATAAATGCTTCAATATGCTAGTTTCAGAGCAAAAGGAAAGTCTTTGAAGAGTAAATGAATGGCAAAGATGTTTGAGGTTAGGGTTAAAAGGATAATACTTGAAAGAGAAAAACACTGGAGAACCAAGTTTGCTTTCAAGGTGAGAAGAAGAAGGAAAGTTTTTGGACTCTGTTGAGAAGAAAAATTTGCAATCAAGATTAGAAAAAAAAATGTTTTTGGACTCTATTGAGAAGAGAAATTAATCTGGTTTCTAGGTAATAGTTGAAAGAGAAAAACACTGGAATACCAAGTTTGCTTTCAAGGTAATAAGAGAAAGGAAATTTGTTGGACTTTGCTGAGAAGAGAAACATGGTTTCAAGGTGAGAAGAAAGTTGTTTCATCTTGTGTACGCACGAGAACCACGTGTAAGCAAAATGAGCACACCATATGTAAGCACCACACCGGATGTTGAATTTATAGGTGAGCAACAAAATTGTTTTTATGCTAAGTGTCAAACAAATAAATAGAGTGGGTAGAAATTTCCACTTTTAGTTAATTTTTTATGTGATGCTTTTTGTGTTTGAGATGAAATTTTTGCACTTTTGTGATGGTTCAAATTATATTATGTATAAATTATAAATTTTTTATTTTTGTTTATTATGTTATATTCCTTTTAAGGTATGTGAATGATTATTTAACGAACTAAAATTGTTAATTTTCATAATATTTCATTACATAGTACTTTAACTAGTTTTTTATTTTAATATAAAAAAATATGTCTTGTACGTATGTATGCATGGATCCGTGTATACGTGAGTGGTTATTTAACGAACTAAAATGTTAATAAAGATATAAATTAAAATAAAAGTAATTTTTTATGCAAGAATATGAAAAACACATGTGAATTAATAAATAATAAAAACAAAAGAAAGAAATAAAACTGATCGGAAAGTTAAATAAGAGCATTAAAATGCATTCCTTCGTAATTCAAGTACATTTCTTTGTGAAGCAAAACTGGAGTAAAAAGATATAGAAAGATGTTATGAATTAATGATTGTCCATTGATTTGATACATTTACTCATATGATTCATTACTCTTTATGGTAAATATTTGTATTAACTAAGTTGATTTGTTTCCTTTATGGATTACATATTGTATCTATAAATAGGACTCTTCCTATCAATAATAATAGACAGATGAGTTGCTCCCTATTCTCTCATTCTCTATTCTCTCTTGTTTTTTTCTCTTCTCTATTATCTGTCGTCATTCTCTATGTTATTCACTTTATTTCATAACACGTTATCAGCACGATGCTCCAACCAATTGAGGACTAGTGAAAGCTTTTTCTCTATAACGACAGTGTTATGCGTGTCTCAATCCAGGCTCTTTCTAATCCTTTCTCAAATTATAATTTTACCTTATATTCTTCCTCTTGTGATAAGAATTATTTAACTTTATCAATTTTCATCTTC
>Ga0214544_1003361_pt1 | contig 33119 bp, 16 predicted proteins | sample CNSS3metaG_FD_160074 | JGI IMG/M metagenome (GOLD analysis project Ga0214544, IMG submission 160074) | Root nodule microbial communities from cowpea collected in UCLA plant growth center, Los Angeles, California, USA - CNSS3 | ecosystem: Host-associated > Plants > Roots > Nodule | place: USA...
ATTTTTATTTACTACAATATAAAAATTTAATGTAATTGCCATGAATATTTTTTTTATCACCATCCAACATATATTGGAGTTTAAAAGATACAAGATCTATGATAAAATTTTATTATGTTTATTATTTGTTCTTTGCGTCATTTTTTTTATCAACCATTGAGTATATATGTTGATATTTGAAAAGTTTTCTTAAATCTCTAAGATATTTTTCATCTTATCATACCCTTAATTATATATTTGTTTTCCTTTGTGTGATTCCTTCTAATAGTCTCCAAATTGTTTATAAGACACACATTTGTTAATTTTTTAATATTTTTATTTTTTGTTTATTTTCATCATGTAGAATACTATTTCGATAAATTTTATCTAATTATTATTTTTTAACTCATTACAATCATACTTTAATTTTTTCACTATAATTGTATAAATAATTTTTATTTACTACAATGTAAAAATTTAATGTAATTGCCATGAATATTTTTTTACCACCATCCAACATATATTGTGGTTCAAAAAATACAAGATCTATGTTAAAATTTCATTATTATGTTTATTATTTGTTCTTTGCGTCATTTTGATCAAGTGATATATTATAACTTTTATTAGTGTATAAAAAATATATTCATTATAATTTAAAATATTTAAGTAAACAAACATTTAAAATATATTTTAATTTAAATATTTTTTTTTATATTTTTTTAAAAATATTTTTTTCCTTTTATATTTTTTTAAAATTATTTTTGAAATTTATCAACTAGGTTTCATTAATGTTTGCAAATTTAATAGATGTTTTGGTTCTTATTAAATTTTATTTAGTATTCTAATCTAAAATGTAAACAATTATAATTTATTTCAAAGTATTTGATATCGAATAAACAACCATACTTCTAATATTGAATATTTGATAATATTATGTTTCCTTTGCCGTAATTTTTTATTATCTTATAAAAATTAATTAAAATTAATATTAAAGTAGTAAGAAAACGGGTACGAAGATGCGTACGAGATTATACCTGTTATCCGGTGGGGATGGGGATGAGATAAAAATTTGATACCCGTTGGATTTGGGTATGGGGATGAGGATGAATTTTTTTTACGAAAATGAGTATGAGATAGTGAAATCTGTCCCGCCCCGCCTCGTTGTCATTCCTACTTACGACGACTGATTCACTTTATTTTGACTAATCTTATATTTGATCAGCAAAAGACATGTTGGTCTGGTCTGATTCGCATAAAAAATACAGGTTAAGTTCTATTATGTAACATTTGTCCCACATAAAGAATTATTTGATTTTGTACTTTTCTTCCTCATGTAAAATACCAAGATTTTAATAAACTTACTTTTATTTTAGTAAATTAGGAGAAATAATAAATTATATAAATCTATTACTTAAAATAAGTACTATTCACAAATTTATTTAGTTAACAGAAAAATTAAATGATAAAAGTTCAATTAAAAAATCTATTTTTTTTAAGTGTTTAATGTATACAAAATTATAGTGAAAATATTCAAATTTAGAATAGATTTAAAATTTAATCAAACTTTATTAATTGATTAAAGGCTTAAATAGTAGTTTGGTCCTAGTTTTCGTTCGATTTTTTCAATGTGGTCCTAGTTTTCGTTCGATTTTTTCAATGTGGTCCTATTTTTAGTTTTTTTTTTTCAATTTGGTCCTAATATTGGTAAATTTTTTCAATTTGATCCTTTTCACTAACATGGTTAAAATAGTTAACGGATGTGAACAGTAATCGCCACGTGTCATTTTGTAATTTTTTAAAATTTTAAAATTTTTTTATAAATTTTTTTAAAATTTTTAAAATTTTTAATTTTTTTTATTTAAAAAAAATGTACAAATGCAAGGTCATATCATGCCACGTGTCATTTTTGTGATTATTTATTTATTTTAATTTAATTTTTTTAATTTAAAAAAAAAATTCATGTGTCAAGCTAATATCATGTCACGTGTCAAAGTCAGTTTTTTATATTCAATTTGGTCCCAATATTCGTTAATTGTTTTCAATTTGGTCCTAATTCTTTTTTTTTTTAATTTAACATTTTTGTTCCTCTCCAAATTGAGACAAAATTTAATTTGTATATATTAAAATGCATATTTTTGTTAAATATTTTTAATTTAGAATTAGAGTTAGTTTAAAATTAAAACGAAAAAAAAAACAATAACACCATTAGTTTAAAATTTTAAGAGGTTAAAAATATTTAATTTTAAACCAATTCTAATTTTAAATTAAAAATATTTAATAAAAATATGTATTTTAATAAGAATATCCATATAACATTTATATACAAATTATATTTTGTCTTTGGAGAAGAACAAAAATACTAAATTGAAAAAAAAACTAGGACCAAATTGAAAACAAATAACGAATATTTGGACCAAATTGAATATAAAAATCTGATTTTGACACGTGACATGATATTAGCTTGACACGTGAATTTTTTTTAATTAAAAAAAAAATTAAAGAAAAAATTTAAAATTTAAAAAATAAAAAATCACAAAAATGACACATGACATGATATGAGCTTGAAACGTGTACTTTTTTTTTAAATAAAAAAATTAAAAAAATTAAAAAAAAATTAAAAAAAAATCAAAAAAATCAAAAAATCACAAAATGACACGTGACATTTATTGTTCACATCCGTTAACTATTTTAACGGTGTTAGCGAAAAGGACCAAATTGAAAAAAAATTTACCAATATTAGGACCAAATTGAAAAAAAAAACAAAAGTATGACCTATTAAAAAAACCGAACGAAAACTAGGACCAAACTATTATTTAAGCCTTGATTAAAAGAATCTAAATAATTATAATACTAAACCATATAGTCGCGCTAAGATTAAACAAAAATTCTAATATTCTTGTAATGCAGTAAAGATTCAACTTAGATGTCAATCCAAATAGCAAATTGAATATATTGAAGATTGATTTCTCAACAAAATAAGAATTAGGGTTCTAATGTATAAACACAGAAAATACAAAATCTAAAAGCAAGAGCTAAAAACCGAAAACTAACTACTGAATTTAAGTTGTGAAATTTGAAAAAAGTAGTAAAAACAATAAAAAATATGCAAACATTGTGAAGCTTAATTTATAGACGCAAGAAGAATATTTGATAGAGGATAAATATTTTATTTTAATTTATCTTTTATAAATATTTATATTTATATATATTTGATTAACTCTAGATTGTACTTTTGTATCGATATAAACTTTGTACGAATTCTGCGATGAATCTATAACAATATATAAAGAGGATTTACTTTTTTATGTCCACATTTCATAATATCAATTCTACCCTTTACAATATAATTATTTATTAAATTTTTTAAAATTAATGGTTATTTTTACCTATTTCTATAAAACTATTTATCTTTTTTAATAAATATAAATTTATTTTCTATAAATTTATCATCAACAATTAATTTCTCTATTCATTTCACTTTATTTTTAATAAATATAAATTTATTTTATATATTAATTTAATAACATTACACTATTATCACCTATTGATATACTATCATCTCATATTTAAAAAATTGCGTACACACATGTGCTACGCTAGTAGCATTAATAACAATAAATATAATAACAATATCAACTGTAAGATCCACTTTTATTGAGTGCCCTAATGTTAAGGGCTGCCACATTGTTAGGCCTAAAGGGTTGGCCCATAGGGTGCCAAGGCCCCTAAAGCAGCCAAGGTCCCTCAATTGCAAGTCATTCTGAAAAATCAATGCCTTACCTCACCCATTTTCTCTCCACAAAACTTCTGCTAGGGTTTGGAGATCTACCCAAGTTCAAGTGAGCTCAACCTCCGTCTCCCGTTCACGTAAGTTAGTTCTCGAACCTAGCCTTTCTAAGTTATTTTCGTGGTTTATGTCGGGACTCACTGTGTGAATCCAATCTCCTTTGTCGTGCCACTATCTCAGTTCATAGATTTGTCCTTGGAGCTATTGGTTTCGTTGGCTTAAGAGTCGAAGTCCAATATTAGCCCTTTTTCAGGTAAGGGAAGCTAGGTTCTTTTTCGCGTTTTTGAAATATGTGGTTTGTTTTCGTTTCTGTTTTATGCTTAAATGATTGGAAAACGTTAGTTTTGGTATATTTCTGAGTTAGGAGTTCCAATATTCATGAAGCTGTGATGTTTGATGTCTTTTCTCGTATTCTGATGCGTCGCACAGTCGCTGGGCGAGTTCCTTGGCTCGTTGGGCGACGGTGTATTTTTATGATATGCGCAGTTTTAGTAAAATTGACTTTCCCGACTCATTAATCGTTGGATTGAGCTCAAATTTTGACCTGTGGTTCATAACATGCTATTTTATGGTTTGACCGGTCGGATCATCGATTAGATGTGTGTAACTCGAGAAATGTGTCACGCAATACTGCAATGATTTTGGTTTCGTGATAATAAATTTTCTTGGGAATTTTGGTGTAAGAATTATGGTTGTAGGTTGTGCTTGATTGTATGGAATTGCAAGTACTTAAACATTGACACTCATTTATTTGGGATGAATATTATTTTATGATATATGTATTTTTTGGTATGCATTTATAAAGTATGAGATGAATGAATCTGCATGAGTGATGTGATTCATGGATTGTGAATGATGAACTTGGATAAATCTTGGCATGCGATTTCAATGAAATGGTTGGTTATATATGTGGTCATGAATTCGGTATGAACAATAATGTTACATTGATGGCATGGTATTGGTATGAGGTGAAGTTCTATATCCCCGAATTGGGAAGAATGGGATGGTATGAAATCAACATGGAATATGAATGAGGATGGGTTACAAAGGATGGCGTGAGGTGTTAAATGCATGATCAATATTATTTGTTTGTTTGGAATGTGATTGGTATGTTGTCAGTACGTAAATCCACGAGTCTCTAGGTGAAACTTCCTTTAGTGGTCGGGACGTAATTCCATGACCCCTGTTAGTGGGGATTCATGGTGGTGCCCCATCTATATAATTTGGAAAAGATTCAAGGTAAGGTTGCATCCTGACACCCTAAGGAGTCAATTAGTCTCACTTAGAGCAGACTGACTCCTGTGGTGAGAGTAGCAAGAGGCCTGAAACTCATTAAGGGCTAACCTTGTGTGTGTGGGATTGAAACATTGTAACACTTGTAACAATTAGCTTGGGGCTGAGCAGCTCGGGGGTGAGGAGGGTAATCCACCACAAGTGCAAGCATCCGCTGAATCCGACCAGATTATATGTAATCTGGATGAGTCGAGTCTGAGTCTAGTGTATTGCTTGAGAAGTCATAACATGATTGGTTGATGAATACTGTTTGGATTGTGTAATAGCATGTGATTACTTGATAAATTGTTTCTACTCTAGCTTACCCTTTGTTTGTTTGATTGCTTTGTATGTTGTTCTTCTACTTTTGCGATGATCATCAATTTATTGATGGAAGCAGATGTGAGAGGTACTCGAGGTCAACAAGGAAGAGATGATTCAACTGCTTAGCCATCTGGGCTGGATTCTACTGCTTTGGACTTTCTTTTTTGGGGCTATGGCCCATGTACTAGTCTGTCTTTTAATTTCCTATTTTGATTACTGATGAACATTGTATCTAGTTTAGTTGTGCCATAGTTGTGTGCCTTGATTATTGTATGGAGTAGTGTTTAAACTCCAGGACTGTGTTTTTGTATTATCCTGTGTGACACTTCCTTTAATCATGATTATAAATTAAATGGGGTGTTACACAAGCTACGTCTCCCTAATAGATCATATCTCTATATTGTTACTTGATTTAGAATTAAATGTGTTAAAATGAGATGAATGTAGTGGATTGGAGTTGAGTTTCCTATGAATTAAAGTTATCATTTAATTGATGTTTATATGTTTATTATTAGATTAAGGGTTGTGTAGTTTGAACTCATTATTTTGAGTAAAAAATAGTTCTTTTTGAATGAAAAAAATTATCTTGGAACCAATTAGATGTTAGTCTTTTTGTAGTGAGGTTTCTAGTATAAATAGTTGTTATTTTTTCGGTTTTCTGAATATCTTGCTTTTTTTTTATCAAGTTATCGATAGAGCAATGCTTAAGTGGTGGTTGTTAATGCATGCATCGATCTTTGTTGCCCTCAAGTGTCACCATAATCACTCAAGAAAAATACTCTTCACTTAAGTTATATTTTGATGTCTATATGAGGGACATGTTGAAGTAATTATCTCTCTTTTGAATCTTTTAGTATTTCAAGTAAGGTTGTCAAACTCAAGAGTTTATGTAAACTCGTGAGAGTTGTGCAAATTCGGATCATAAACTCGTAAGAGTTTACTTCATATAAAAAAATCAAAACATTTATAAATAACATAATAATTTAATAATGTATTGTGTTATAAATAATTTTTTATGTATTATTATTAATTTATGATATTATATATTATATTTAGATATTTTTCTAATGTTATTAAACTTTAATTACTATTTTATAGTTGATTATATATTTTATTATTATTGTAATGTTTATAAGAAAAAATATATATCTTTGAGGCCCAATAATCTAAATTAGTAATAAGAGATGAAAAATTCCCTAAACCCCTAATATGACTCAACCCGTAGACTCAATAATAATGAGAGAGGAAAAAAACCCTAAACCCCTACTTTGACCCAACCCATAATAAGAGAGGAAAAAACCCTAAACTCCTAATAATATGACCCAATCCATAGATGTTCTATAATACAACCCCTGTTTGTGAAAAACTACGACATTCTACACTTTCGTACACGCGACGAAGTGATGATCGATGACCAAACGAGCGGCGAGCTACGAGTTTCGAGCAATGACCAATCCTATGATAAGTTTTCTTCACTTTCGCACACCAAACTACTAAGGTTGCTACCGTTTTAGGGCTTAAAAAACTTTTCATTTGAACTCGCCGACTCAATGCAGGCTCGCGAGTTTGAGCGAGCTCACCACTAATTCTACCGAGTTTAGGCAAAAAAATGAGTTTACAACCGAGTTAACTCAGAAAGACCTATGTAGGAATGCAACTTCGGACGAGTTAACGAGTTCACTCGTGAGTTTGATGACCATGATTTCAAGTGATGAGGAGTAATGGTTATCAAGAGCATGGAGCCAAAACTAATTTCAAGTTTGATGACCATGATTTCAAGTGATGACCATGAAAAAGAAACATATATGAAATCTAGAAGTAAACTAAAATAAAGAAAGATCACGTGAACATTTCAAAAAAAGTGAGATAAAAAGTTGATGTGATGTGTAGTACTTTTACAATAAATTCACTACTACAAAATGCCTTGTTAGTAACCAATTTTAGTGACCAAAAGTTGTTAGTTACTACAATGACTAATTTAGATATCAATTTACAAAGTAAAAATTATTGGTTACTATATTATGAATAAAAAATTATAATTGGTCACTAAATTGGTTTCTAAAATTAGCTATCATGATTTTGGCCACCAAAGGAAATTGGTCACTAAAAAATTTAGCTACCTAGGTTTTAGCTACCAAAATGATTTAGTTACTATATTGGTCTTTAATTAATTAGTGACCAATTATAATTTTTTATTTATAATAGTGACTATTTTAGTAACCAATAATTTTTTATTTTGTAAATTGGTATCTAAATTGGTCACTATAGTGACTAACAACTTTTAGTTACTAAAATTGGTTACTAATGAGATATTTTCTTGTAGTGATTAAATATTATTAAAATTCAAAATCTAGATACTTTATCAAAAAGCAAGATATTAAAATAGTGTTGAAATAGATTCAGAAATAAAACATTTGAGCCATTTTAGAGGCGGGACAGACAAACTTGTTATCGTCTCAACTTCAAGTTGATTTCTTTTTCACGATGCTTTTTTCTTCACATTGCTTTCTTGGATGGTGCTAGTAGCTTCTTGGGCAGTTAGGTTTTTTGTTTCTTCTTTTCCTTCCACTTTACGCTTCTTCTCCACCTTCTTATGCATCTCATATTTCTTTCCCTTCTTAATTTATAAGCAAATAGCCATCATATGTGACTCTTTAGTTTGTTGGTTTTTTTCATTTTTGATGTGTATTGTATGCAACGTAAAGCGTATATGATGTGTGTAGTGTGTAGGCAATGTGTCGTTTCGTGAGATGTGTATTTTAGGGAATTGTAAACGTGGGTAGAATCAGGTGAAACGAAACTAAATCGGGAATCATACAATTCCAATACAATTCATATGATTCATGTCACGATTCAAGTGGGAAAAAAATTCATCTATTGATACGTATCATGGGACCAAAAATTTGAACCGTATCGCAATATGAATCGTACGATTCATACGATTCTAACTACCATGATTAAGTGTTCTTTAGAACTTGGTGGCTTGTGCAACAAGCCATGTCACTTAAGTCATGTTGTGAGATGTTTGGACAAGAATAATAGTCAGTATTGATTTTCCTTTTTTATGGAGTTGGTATTAAATGGAGCCAAAACTAATTATCTATCCTCTAGAGCTAATATCGCTCAAGAAAAATTAATCCAGTTTAAATGATATGATTTGTAACTCAAGCGATGGTTGCACACATTAAGCAATGCACCAGTGCAGGAAAACGTTATGGCATTGGTTGTTTTAGCCATTTTCCTTCGATACCACAATAGAGGTATATCTAGACAAGGTAAAAAAGTGTGACTTTTTTGCTTCAGTTATGAACCGAAGCATAAACCTCAATATTATGCTTCAATTGTTCCAAAAGCAAAACATAAACCCAAAATGGAAAAAATGGGGGGATTATGGTTCACGTGCTTCAATAGGGACAAAGGTTTGACAATGGTGGATACTTCGGCGTTTGCAAGTGCAAAATGGTTCACCTTCTCAATGCAAGAATGTTTTCCTTCACCAAAGCACTGAAACATGTCCAAATGATTAACAAATGAAACATAAACAAAAAAAGGAAATGGTGTTTGTAATATACAATGTTACCTTGTTTATTGAGTGGCGCAACAGAGAGGCATAGAGGCTTCACGTTCAACAAAGGAGTGACGCAGAGGCTTCGAAGTCGACTTTTGAGTTCCTAAGAATAAGAACGAATGGAGAGTCGTGAACAGAAGAACGAAAAATGAAAAAGGGAGACGAAGGAGATGACGACATTCACATTCTTGAGGAGAAGAATGGAGGCTATGGAGATGGAGAAGAACGAACAAAAAAAAAGAAGAACCAAAGAACGACATTCGCAAATGAGGCTTTTGTGAAACTGCAGAATGAACTTCGCAAGGAAGGTTCTCACGAAAATAAATCCTAAACAAAGTTTTAGGCATCAATTATTCGAATAACTGAAGCATACAGGCTATATAGAATCGAAACCTACAATTTTGCACAAATATTTACAAAAATGTAACCAATGGTATTTTTGAAATTTTCTATAAAACTATAGGTTTTTGTTCTTTGAAGAACTGAAGCTTATAGTAGTATAGACCTCGGTTATTTAGAACCGAAGCTTATAGTTCTACAAAAAAAAATTCAAAAATGCACCACGTTTTAAAAGGCTTCGATTTCAAGAAAACTAAATCCTATTAGACAATTTTAAAAGCGTTTTTTGCACGAATGATGAGTTCTTCCCCATTTAAAAAAGACAGATCGCTCAAACAAGATAGTTTCTACCAAGCAACATATATGTAGTTTCTTTGACATGTTATATTTGTTGACATAAAAATTATATATTTTATGAGATGTGTATGTACATATGATATGATCAAATGAAATGCATATGAATTGAACGTATGTAAACATGAGATATGATATACATGATGTTGTATACAGTGACGGATCTTGACCAATAATTTTGGGAGAGCCAAAAGAATACACTCCAAATTTATAAAATTTTATTGATATGAATATCATTTTAAATAAACTCTCATAATTTTATCCTTTTTACTAATTGGATATTCTCGTATTTAAGGATGTTTTTGTGTATCACATTCCAAATAATTAATATCAAATTCATCACTTGTAATTCTTTGAACCTTAAGGAATGACTCATCTAATTGAGCAATTGGATTATTAGTATGATGTTTCAAATTATGTAAAGAATTTAAATTTGTTTTGTTTTCATCTTCATGAGTAATTTCTCTTTATTACTTTTAAAAAATAAATATTTTTGTATTCTCATCAATCTACCAATTTTTTTTTTTTAAAGTTTAAAATTAAAAAATAATTTATCATAATTAATCAAAAGTTCAAAGACATATTTACTAAAAGAAAAATCTATGATAATCAAGCCACAATTAAAAATTGGTTATGAAAAAACACATAATACATTACTTTTTTTCAATATTCATAAAAAAATTAGCATACAAAGGTTCATGGGATAAAAAGAAATAATGTTAACTATTAAACTAATATTTCACTATCAAGTGAGACAAAAAAAAAGTTATTTTCTTCAAGAATTGAAAATAACATAAGAAATGAGAGAAAAATGCATTTAAATTTTTTTTCTAAAAAAAAAAAAAAGAAAGAAAATAGGTAAGAGGGATAGGTAAATATATTGTGAAAAACTCAAAAAAAAATGTTAAAAAAAAAATCTTAATAAATATTTTTATTCTTTATTACATTTGATTTTATATTTGATTATTTATTATCCTTGAATATTGTGCTTTATAAAAGAAATAAGAAATGCTAAATTTAATTTCTATCAATTTTCAATTACATATATAATTTAAAATTTTCAAAATATTTTAAAAAATTTAAATTTAAAAAAAAGTTGGGGGCATGGCACCTCCCACCTCATCAAAGATTCATCGTTGGTTGTATATGTTGTGTAATTACATAAGAAATGATGTTGTGAACAACTGTGATTATAGAATTAATTAGTATAAAAACTATTAAAGAGAGAAGATATGTTAGTTTCAATGATAATGTAAATCACATAGATTAATTGGTAAGAAATTGAATAAGACTATTTCATATGTTTTGTAAAGTGCAAAGACGAAACTTGACCAATAATTTTGAAGAACCAAAATTATATGTTTAAAATTTATATGTATTGTCATTTTCACTAATACAACAACTATAATATGCACAAAGTAATATAATTATAATTCTAGAAAAAAAGAAAAAAAAATCATACATATTTAAAAGGTTATCCTTCTTCATTTAAACTCTCATATGTAATTTATATGTAATTGAATTATAACTAAAATTTTGAATGATATGATTATCATAAGGGTACATACAGTAGTGCATTTTATGCTTTTTAACTCGGACTTTATGCCTCGGTCGTAGTGGAAACGAGGCATATAAACAAGCGGTAGCATTTTTGTAATTTATGCAACATTTTATGTCTCGGTTACTAGTTGACTCAAGGCAGAAACTGGTCTTATACCTCGATTCTAAGGACCCGAGGCCTAAAACCACTCCAAAATTTCCCTCCTCCCGTCACTTGGATTTTTAAATTTAAAACAAAAGTTTTATGCACCGGTTGATAGTGACCCGAGGCAGTAAGGCCTTATATGCCTCGGTTATTTGAACCCGAGGCAGTATAGCTGGTTAAAATGGCCAGCCTTAGGCCCAAATCCCTTTCTTCAATCCTTTGCAGGAAACCCTAGCCGTAGACGAACATGACCCCCACCTTTGTAGAAAATCCTTTCTTCTTCATCCTTCATGCGAGAACGTCACCCTTACCAAGAACTACCGCTACCGCCAACCAAAGTTGTTGCTAAAGCAATTGTCGGAACCGGCAACGTCACTAGTGTTTTCGACGCTTTCCATCTTCTTCTCCACGTTAGAGTTGGACAGCTTCTTCCTTGCACGACTAGCCTCCATGCCACAATCGTACTACGCCGCACCATGGCAGTCGCACCGCGCCACTATTACCAGAGACAGCATCGGCAACGCCATTTCCTACGCGTTTGGGGTTTTCCACTCCATCTTCTTCTCCAAATGTGTGCCACCGAGCTTTCAACCCCTCTCATTGCTTCTATTCTTGTTTTTTTTAATGGTTATTTGTCTTTGTTCTTCTTTTACAGAGGAGAAGAAAGGAGGAGAATATTGGGACAGCTAGATATGGCTCTATGTATTGGCACAAATTAATTGGTAAAGATGAATCTGTGATGGTTTGATAGCCTTTGTTTTGGTGATTCTGTGTAGGTGATTGAGATTGGGTGGTGAGGTTTGTGAGGAACCATAATCGGTGATGGAAGGATGCATTTATGAAGTGTTTTGTGATGTTGGAAAGATTAATCTTTCTACAAATGAAAAATGGAGTGGAAGATGGGGTTGGGTCATGGAGTGGTTCCAGAGTGGGGATCAACATTGTTGGGGATGACAGAGGATTGAAGAGAATTCCAAAACCCCATTCAATTGTATCATTTCTGAATTTTATTTTTTTTAATTTTGAATGTCTTAGGCTTTGGTTCCATCATAACCATTTTTTTTAATTTTGAATGTCTTAGGCTTTGGTTCCATCATAACCAAGGCAGTAATAGAGAGATACGACTTCGGTTCTCAGTAGAACCGAGGTATAAAATGAATTTTCTGCCTCGGGTAACACCCAAGGCTGAAAGCTAACCCTTTTTGACCTCGGTCTTATATGTCTTGGTTCTAAAATCGAGGTAGAATAGCAAAAATAACTGTGCCCAAATACTCTTTCTGCACTGGTGATAAGTCAAATTAAAATCTAATTATAACAAAAATATATAACAGTTAAGATTTATTTTATATTTCTAAAAAGAATTTCTATACAAAAGTTTAGGAATATTTACACTGGTTAGAATGTAATAATTTGAAAAAGAAGACAGTATAACTAATCGATTCTCTTATTCCAAACCTTCTTTATGTATGTAAAAAAAATACTTTTACATGATTAAGAAACGGTAAAAGCTCATGAATATAAAATATTACAATCGTATAAAATTGGGGGAGGAGGGCATTACACTGTCCTTATAACCCTACGAATCATCCTAACACGGGAAGTTAAGGTTGAATTTTAAATATTGTTTCTCATTAGTTAGATGTTGGTCTTCAGTGAGATATATTTAACATGAGTCTTTTAAATTACGTCGAATGTGACAAATTATCTTAATATTTTTTGTTAAATAATAAGAAATATACTCGAGGATCATGTAATTTTAAATTGTGAATCATAACTAATTTGTTATTGTTTTATACAGATTAAAAATACATGTGATTATGAATTTTTATTTGTATTTATGAATATGTTTTTATAATAGGCTTTGGCTTAGTTTATTTGTTTTGACATTATATTTGTGTAGGATCTTTGCAGGGCTTTCAAATTGTTATATATATGAGTTGAAACACCTCAAATTCCTATATTTTAATTTTTTTCTGCTGATAAAAAAAATACCTATTAAGACAATAGACCAAGTTGCAGCTAAAAACAAGGTCCCAAACATAACTAAAAAGATGTTATATATATATATATATATATATATATATATATATATATATATATATATATATATATATATATATATTTATTTATTTATTTATTTATTTATTGGGGTATATATATTATGAAAGAATTGAAGAGCGAATAAATTATGTAAACAGAAAAATAAAAATATAAAAGATGTATTTAAAAAAAATAATAATAAAACATAACATCATGTGGTCTGTATATAGTACGTAGAAGGGAAGACTCCAGCACTTGATGCTTCCTTGTAGGCTGTAGCAGGAAGCAACAGCAGACAAATTTTTACAAGTTTTTGGCCTTCTTTAGTACACAACATACATATATCGCTTTACGATACCATAGAGTCAAACATTATGGGCACACAGTGTTTTGTAAGTTTCATTCGCACCATTATTTTCAAAAATGGATTGATTCAACTAAAATATAAATTATTCAACTCAACATTATCTGTTTCAACCATACATTATCTGTTTGAATCAGTTTATGAAAGCCAAATAATTTTGTTTAGTGTAAAATTGATGACAATTCAATTTACGAATGAACCAAAATTTTGGAAAAATCTCTCAATTTGCAAAATTATTTACAGCTAGGTATAAACTAATACAGTTATGTGATAATGTTTTAAGATTAATTTCATTAAATTGTATTAATTGAACACCAATTTGATATTAAGCTATATTAAGTTCAAAGGTTACTAAGTAGTTTGATCATGAATTAATAATCCGATCTACGTCCATTCTAGATCCAAATCTATTTTTTCAGTTGAACTAGTTTGAGTTTTTTTTTTTCTTCTTAAAATTCAAATCCAAATATTTGGATCAAGATTTAAATTCAGATCCAAATATCTGGATCAAGTTCAAATTCAGAATCTATTTTTTATAAAAAAAAATTTAAATTAAATTTTTTAAAACTTGAGTCTTTAGGGTCATACGATTGAATTTGGCAGAGCTTTGGTCAGAGTCTACTCGGCCAAATTTCAGTATAGAACATACTCGACTGACTTATCGTCATGGTCGACTCGGCCGAATTTTGGTCGAGGCCTACTTGGTCGAATTCGGCCAATTTTGGCTACGGTCGACTCGCCAAATTTGAACGAATTTGGTCTGGGCATACTCGGCCGAATATGTCTAAATTTTGGTTAAATTCGACTCGATAAAATTTGACCGTATACGATCGAATTTCGGTGGGGGACGACTTGGTCAAATACGACCAAATTTGGGCTAGGGTTGACTCGGTAAAATTTTGGTCGGGATCGACTTGACTAGATTCGGAGAATTTCGGTCAGGACCGACTTAGCCTAATACAACCAAATTTTGGCCAAAGATGACTTAGTTGAATATGACCAAATTTCGGTCAGGGTTGCACAACTAAATTCGTTGGTCAGTGTCGACTCGACTAAATACTACAAAATTTCGGTCATGACCGACTCAGTTGAATACGACCAAATTTGGATCAGGACTGACTCTACCAAATTTCCATCAAAATCGACTCGGCTTAATTTTTTTCCTTATTCCTTATTGTATCAAACTTTACATCTTTTTTCATTGACTAAATTGCTACTACTATGTATTATGAAAGATAAGTTTATAATCATTTAGGAGTAATGTTGTTGGTTAGATAATAGTTCTCTTTTATTATGACTATTAAGATGTAAATTTCAAAAATTGTAACTGATTGTGAGCTTTTAAAAAAGTTAACAATAGTTCATGTCGATTTTTAGTGCTTAACTTTAAACAATTTTATTAGGATCGACTAAATCATGTTAATCTAACGCTAACTAAAAAAAAAAAAAAGACTTAGATAAATTTTAAGTTTGTAATAAATTTGAAAACAATTAATGTCTCTATTAAAGTGATTATATTTTTCAATTGAATCTTTGTATTTAATTTTTCTCTTATTTTCATGATGTAAGTATTAATCGAACATGTGACCCCTTTACTTAATTATCGTCACAAATTTTATAATTTTATAATATAAACTTATAAAAATATTAAATTAGAAAATTATAAAATTATACGATGATGATATGGTAAGATAATAATATTAATAGTCACCTTGTAAGGCCACTTTATTTTCTACTCTAATTTTAAAGGTCTGTCCTAATCAGTTGGGCCTAAGGGTGGTCCATAGGGTGTCCAAGACCCTAAACAGTCCTAACCCACTCATTTCAGCTCACTTTGCGAAAATAGTACCTTGCTCACGTTCATTTTCTCTCAATAGTGCTCTGCTAGGGTTTGAGTGAGAGCCCCTTTTTCTCCAAGTTTGCAGTGTGTTTCCCTCATGTAAGTTAGACTTCACTCTTCTCTTCTCTTTTCCTTTGCCAGTTGCACTGTTATGTCTTGAGTCATCCTTATAGACTCATTCTTGCTCTTGTATCCATGCTTCCAACTTACGAAGCTATTCTTGGAGCTGTAGTACCATTTTGCTTACTTAAACCCCCTCACAATAGCTCTTGATAAGGTAAGGGAAGCTAGGATTTTACTGTTTTCAAGTTCATATGCCTGTTTGGTTGATTTTACGTGTTGGGTGCTTGATATATGTTGTTGGTTGCGTGAAAATATGATTTTTGTACTGCTGGAATGGATTGAATCTGGTTTGGCACGCATGGGAATTGTTGAGTTCTGCTGAACTCTCCCAACTGAGCGGGTTGGTCGCTCAAAACGAAGGCTCTCGCTTAAGCGAGGAGCTCTCGCCTGAGCGAGAACATCAGCAGCTCACCCCTTCTCTGTTTTGAGGGCTCACCTAAGCGAAGCTCACTCGCTTGAGCAAGAGTAGTCTCGCCTGAGTGAGATGGGCTAGCCTAAGCGAGACCTCAACGTGCCCACAATTGCAATCTCGTCCAGGCGAGATCTGGTAGCTTGAGCAAGGGGTTCCTCTCGCCTGAGCGAGATTGATAGTGTTGATTGCTTCAATGTATGTTTTCTAATGTTTGGTTGGTGTGCTACTTTACAAAGTCATGTATGATGCCTTGTATGTATTATATATGACATAATGGGCTGGAATTGATGAATTTGGTATGATTTTTGTATGGAACCCGATTGGATGGTTGGTTATAAATATTGGCATGGAATTGGTATGCATGCAAACTTTATGCTTGGTTGGTGAGACATGATTTTGGTGTGGTTTAGGACATAATTCCATGAATCTCTAGGTGAGATCTCATGGTGATGCCTCATTGGTCAAGATGTAATTCCATGATGGTTTCGTAGTGGTGCCTCATTGGTCAGGACGTAACTTCATGGCCCTTGTTAGTGGGAGCTCATGGTGGTGCCTCATGGTTAGGACGTAATTCCATGAAGGTTCGTGGTGGTGCCTCATTATATAATTTAGTAAGGATTCAAGTAAGATTGCATCCTGACACTCTAAAGAGTTAGTTAGTCTCACGTAGAGCGTATTGACTCAAGTGGTGAGAGTAGCAGGAGGCCCTAGTCTTTGGCAGGATAATGACCTTAGATGTTTGAAGACTAACCTTATGCGTGGTAGGGTGAAACCCATTGGCAATGGCTCTACAGAGCAATAGAGGCCACCACAAGTGCAAGCATCCAGTGAATCCGACTGATTATATGTATCCGGATAATCGTGTCTTTGAGTCTTAGTGTCTTGCTTGTCGGTCATTATATGCTTGGTGGATTTATGTATGCTTGACTTTTAAATTGTATGTTCAATTGCATGATAAAAACCTTTTTACTCTAGCTTACCCTTTCTGTTTATTTGTATGTTCTATGTGTGGTTTTTCTCCTTTTGCAATGATCATCAATTTATTGATGTGAGCAGATGTGAGAACTCTTCGTGGTCATTAGAGTGATGAAGATTCTGCCGCTTAGCTTGTTTTTTGTCGGATCCTCTTAACTTCGAGTTTTTTCTTTTAGGGTTGTAGTCAATGTATTACCCTGCTCTCTGAGCATTTATTTTGAATATTGTTGAACTCTTATTTTGTTTTGCTAATGACATCGTGATGTGCCTCAGTTCCCTGTTCCAAATATTTTGGATAACTGAGTGACATTTCCACTTCATGAGAATGCCCTTTTATTATTATTATTATTATTATTATTATTATTATTATTTGTGATGTTTCATTTAATTATGTTATTATTTAAATGGAACATTACACATGTTACACAATTAATAAACAAATTAAACTGTACAGACTTAATCCAAAATTTTTAAATTTATTAGAAATTTCAACCATAATTAAACATTTTATTTATTTAAATGTTGCTATGAAACTGATTAAATCAATTGTAGTGGTGTCAACTAAATTGTCGAACATATTTTACAAAATATAAAATCAAATTTAAAAATAATTTTATATTTTCTTTTACTTTTAATAAAAAACTAATATATGGATTCGTGTTACTGTTTAACCAACTCTAGTAATATTTTTTTATTCGATCATATTATTTAGAAGTTATTAACTTAATATTTTATTTATAATTAAAAAATATATTATTTATGATTCTATATATTTTTCTTTGTCATATTGGATTTAATTAATTCACGAAATAATCTTTACTCAAAAGGTACCTACTATGACCAAGTGTTTAAAAATCTACCAAAATCAAGTCAATCTTGTCATGATTTATACCATTTAATAGATGATGAGCAAAGTTAAGTAAAACAGGTATGTACTATCATCCTCTCTTCAAAATTAATTATCTCACTATAATTATATTATTTATTATAAAGAAATATAAACTATAAACACTAGACGATATATCATAAACATTAAGTTACATAATATATTAAAGGAATATCAAATCATTTTAAAATAACTCTTTAGAATAATTTCTTATATATTTTTTTTTATTTTTTAATTTAAAGGTTAAAAATAACTTATTTGTTAAAATCATCAAGTTAAAAATGCTGATAGAAGAATCATTTAAGTTAAAAACGAATCATTTGTTAAAATCACTAAGTTCAAAAATAAATAAACTATGATAATGAAAAATATGTTTTTAATATTATTCTTAAAGTATATTTATTGGTTACGATATATAAATATATTATGTAAGTATAAAAAAGAAGTATAAAGTTAAGGTGAAGTTCTCTTACAAACAAGATTGAATTGATTTTTTTTTATTTTTTTGGTGTGGATACTTGAGAGTGTATATCGTGTTTTAATCAATTTTCAAAAATGTTGAAATTCAAAATTAATACTTCAAAGTAATACATCTATCTTTCATTTTAGTGTTTCATATATGATGAAATTATCTAACAGTTATAGTTTGGTGATGCAATACATTAAGTGACATATTAGTTGTCACTTACTCTGTCAAATTCAGGATAAGACTCACTTTGTCAAAGAAGACGAATATCAATTTGAGATACTAACTTTTAATTTCGAAGAAATTTATTAGAATTTGGCATACACCTAAACTTATGTGAATAATAATTAATAAAAAGAATACTTTTTATGCGTATTTCTTACTATTTTATTTATAAAATTATGATAATTGTTTTTATTGTTATTATAATGTATTACCGTGAATTGTGTTTGAGGAAAAGTAAAGAAAGAACAATACTTTATAGAAAATTAGATAAAATAGATAATTATTATTATTATTATTATTATTATTTAGTTCTTTTATTAACGAAATGTGAATTAGGTAGTTTCCGACTGTTAGAAAATTTTGTGGCAGAAATCAAGGAGAGACTTGTGGAAGGATTGAAATAGATGGAAGAAGACATTGTGAAAAATGTGAAAGCAGAGAGAGTATGTTTTTTTTTTTCATATTTAAAAAGAGCGTGTTATTAATAGTGTCAACAACTAGCGTGACCTTAGACTTCGGAAAAGGAAAAGGATTAATGTTGTTATGTACGTGATGATCGGAGTCTTTACCTACCATTATTTCATTCTACTTAGTAGTAAATGTTTTGTGTTGATCATGCAGAAGAAGTCATGGCTTCAAGAAAACACAGAAAGAAAGGAAAATAACATGGCTGAAATGATTAACAAGTCATGTGATTGTAGTTGACAATTGATCTTTTGTTGCACTGGACTAAATTCAAGGATGAACAGTTGGAATAAGTCAAGAAAATTGATTTTTTTTTGTTTGTTTGTGATATTTAAGATAAATGTCTCTTAATTTTTTTTTAAAATGCTTTTAGTTGATAACATTAAACTTAAAAGACTGCATATTTTTTTAAAATATTTTTAGTCTCTCAAACTTATTGTTTAATGACTAATTTTTTTAAAAAAAAGATTTAAGGATATATATATATATATATATATATATATATATATATATATATATATATATATATATTAATTTTGATGATTCATATGTATTCTAAATTTTATGATCTTAAAATATAATTAAATAAAAAATTATTAGTTTGCTTTTTTTCTTTAAGAGTTATCTTAAAGGTAATTCTTGTTTAAATACGATAAGATTTAAAAAAAAAAAAATTGTGTTTTTTTTTTTAGAATTGAGAGTGTGGTAAGACACAGATTTGTAGGATAATTCTCTATTTTACATCCCGTTTTTCACATGAAATTAGAGAGTGGATGTTAGTATTTTACTATTATACCATCGTTGTTTTATTAGAATAATCGAATTCAAGATATAAAACTACTCAAGGTTTGTAATGAAGAGTGATTCCTTATATAGTGAAACTGAATTTATTTTAGTTGGAACTAAATCTATTTTTGTTGGAACCAAATATGTTATTGAAGAAGCCAAGCAGTTCCCTTTTACTTGGATTCGATTCCAACTTCATAACCTTTCATGCATGGTTCATTTTAACAAGTTAGCTTCTATGGAAAATAATCCATTTGTGAAATTCATATCATTAAAAAAATTAATTATATTATAATATTTATTTTATTCAAATAATAAATATTATTAATAATTTTTTTTATCATAAAAAAAATTCAAAACTAATTACAACTTATCTAAATTTATTTTATTTTATTTTTAACACCAAAGATAATTTAGTAATCTTACTTTTTTATCTATTTAGTTATATTTTAATTAGTTACATCAGTCAAATCCTTCACAAACTTTTACAAATTTTTCTCTCACATCTACTTCACTATCATATACAAATCTCTTAAAAAAAACAATATAAACTTCATCCAAAAATCTATCCAAATGAATCATCTTTTCCTCTCTCAAATTATTCGTCAGAAAGAACTCATCTAAGTATTGCTTGATCAGAAAAAAAATTATTTTTCAATATATCTCTAGTTAGTTCTTTATATAAGACATTTGAATACATTTTTTTCTTAATAATAAGAAACATAGTCCTATTTTAAATATATATATATATATATATATATATATATATATATATATATATATATATATATATATGCTATTTTTTTATATTTATACTTTATTGTGAAATATATTAACCAGTATAGAGTACTCCTTCAATCTTCATGCAAATAGATGTATTCATTAGCCTACTATCATATAAGCTACACATTTATTGAAAAACAAGTATTTTTTTTAATTACTAGTAATATCATTAAACATAATTACATTTTCAACTTGTGTAGATTTCTTAAATAAAACTTAAATTTATAACTTTATTATTATTTTTAAGTATATATTGGAAGATTATAGTTTTTTTTTTTTATCTAATATGCGCTTAATGAGTGATATTTTTAAGGGAACACACTAGCTTAATGGGAGGGGTGTTACTGTTGACACCTATCTATTTTACTTATGCACCACTTTTTAATTATTTTCTTCTAAACTATCTTCCAAACACCCCATTATTGATTACCCTCAGAAACAAAAAACATATATGTGAGATTCTTCATCTGTGGCCTGCCATTGGAGCCTGAGTCTTTGCAGTTCCTGATGGAGCCATGACGACATTGAAGGAATTATTTATTGTTTCTATGTTCGGTAATTTAGGCATAAATGTTTAGGATGATGGGGTGGTGTATATATACATAAGGGATTCAGATTTATTTTTTTATTTAATTATTTAATTAAAATTGAGTTAGGTGGATTAATGAGTGGAGTAATTTTATAAAATAATTATTTATTAACAAAAATTGTCTTAATATAAACATTTCTAATGTTTTTAACAATTATAAAATAAAATAATGTTTATAATACATGCATAAATAATTCACATATCATATAATATAACATACTTTTTTAAATAAAACTAGTGCACAAACACATTATTTGTTGGATAAGAATAATATGTCACTTTTAACTCAATACACACATAGACAAAAACATCTCTCACTCTTTCTTTATGCCTAAGCACCTTGCTTTCAACTTCTTTTAGATCTTTCTCCAGACATCATGTCTCAGTTAAGTCTCTCTCTTCTCTTTAGTGAGCCACGCTGTTAAGACTCTGATAAGCATACCAGGTCGAGCCACGCTGTTAAGACTCTGACAAGCATACCAGGTCGTGCAAGTAGTAACCGATAAGATTGGGATATCGTTTTCCAAGAGACTAATCTAATACTAATTAATTGCGAAATTAATAACTAATTTAATCTAAAGAATGAATCCATAATTTTGAGTTTCATGTAAGAAAGTAAATTTGTGCATAAATGATTAAAGATGAACTTTGGAAGTTAAAGGCACTTAGACAATGAAGAGATTAGAAATGATATTAATTGGTATTGTCGGGGTTAGAATTCACCTACTTCGCTCTCATCCACATAAAATTTTACATCTACATCAATATGCTAATGTCAACCCACAAATCTACTCAAACCCTAAAACCCTAATTCCTTAATGGATTGAGCCTAAATTTCCTTAGTAAGAGTCAATCCCTTGAACTCTTAGTAAGCAAACCCACTTTATGCACTAGGGTTTAAGACAACCAATGGGTCAAACCTCATTCCTTGATATAAGCTCCATTGAGTTTTCTTGTTCCAAATCAAGGTTTCTAAAGATATTTTCACACCTAATGAACCAAATATCATGCAATGAATGGCCAAATCAAAGAAGGCATTAAGTGAAGAAACATGAATACTAGCATTTAATGAAAGAGGCACACACACACACACACATATATATATTCAAAAAAATTGCAATTACATAAGAGTTTAGTGGCTACATCTAACCCCAACAAAAATGGGTTTAGCTTTCCATTATCGTGAAGAACACAAGCTTACAAATGAAAGAATGGAAGAGAAAAGTGATACAAAGAGGAAGAAAAAGTTGTTTCCACAAGCCCTGGCAGACCTCCAAACTCTCCAAAATGTGTTGTTTTGCACCTCCCACGTCCAAAGATGTCTTGCCCTCGAGCAATCCAGAAGAAATAGGTTAAATTGGCCATATCGCTCAACGTCATCCCCGCATCGCTCAACGTCGAAGTTTACGAGCCAATCAACGCTTAACGCTGGCCAACTAGTGCTTAGTACCTAAAAATGCGAGAAGAATAACGCTTAATGTTGGCTTTCTAATGCTCAACGTTTGCTACATAGCTTTGAATCTTCCAAAATGGTTTTTCTTCTTTCTTCTGTGGTTGACAACTTCTTTGGTTGGAGGCAAAAGCTTCCTATCATTGAATTATACACAAAAATGGGGATTAGTTGTATAATTATATCAATGTAACCCAAAATGCATTTATTCACAAAAGCAAAGTAAAATTGAGGATTAAGTGGGTTAAAAGCTCAAGAGGACTTGATTTTGTTAACAAAAGATAACTTAGATAATGGTAAAAATCTACATTATCACACACACTTACTTGTTCTTGTGCTCACTTCACTCACTAATCTCTCTTCTCTATGCAGGACACACATATGCTTCTATGGGCACCTCACACACAAGGGGCACAAAGAAAGGAGAAGAATACAAAGAAAAAATAGTTGTAGAGAAAATTGAGGTATTGTTCTCATTCATCAATCAATTATGATTAAAAAAATGTATTTACATGGTTATTCTATTTGTAACTAAAATAACAGAAACCTAGGTTAGTTGGATTACAAACTACAACACCCCATTTTAATCTAATAACCCTAAGCTAGTCATCCCAAATTGCTACTTGAGTTTCTCAAATCGAGCTTGCTTCAATGGCTTTGTGAAGATGTCTCGTGTTTGTTCTTCGGTGCAGCAATATACTAGGTTTATATTTTCCTTGCACACTTGATCTTGGAGGAAATGAAACTTTGTGTCATTGTGTTTGCTTCTCCCATGTCAATATGCAGTCGAATTGGTTTCTTAGAAACTAGTTTTAATTCCTCTAGTAGAACCTCCAACCAAAGACTTTGAGAAGTTGTCTCAAATGTAGCAATGTATTTTGCCTCACGTGAAGAAAGGGCTACAACCTTCTGTCTCTTAAAGCACCACAAAATTGGCGCATTTAGGTACAAAAATAGATACCCAAAAGTGCTTTTTCTCTCAACTTTGTCTCCACACTAATCTAAATCAGAATAACCCTCCAAAATTGCTTCATTATGTTGCTGCCTTAGGAAATAAAATCTCATATTCTGTAATACCCTTTATGTACCTCAAAATGTGCTTTGCAGTAGCCATATGAGGAACTCTAAGGTCATGCATAAACCTACTTATCAAACCTATTTCAAAGCTTAAATCTGGTTGGCTATTAAATAGGAATCTAAGATATCCCACAATTTGTTTGTATAAGGTTGCATTAACAATTTATGTTTGCTTCCTTTCAGTCAACTTTAGGCCAAGCATTACTCGGATTAATGCCCCCATTGCATTCCTCCATTTTAAACCCTTTTCAAAATCTCACATGTATACTTCTTTTGGTGCAAAAATACTCCCTTATGGGTGTGCACTCCAACACTAGGAAGTAGTTTAAGGAGCCTAAGTCTGTCATCTCAAGTTCAAACTTCATATTCTTTTAAAAAACTTCAATCTTTGCTTCCACATTTCCTGTGATGATCAAATCATCCACATATAAATATAAAATAAGTATGTTTATGTGATGTGTGGCTCTCACATATATCCCAAACTCCATGGTATATTTTACCAAGCTTTGTCTGGACAACACCAAGTCAATCAATTTGTTCCAAGCTCTAGGAGTTTGTTTAAAGCCATATAAGACCTTCTTTAATTTGCACACCTGATGTTCTCTTTTGTTTTCTTCAAATCCTGGTGGTTGTAAAGTGTAAACCTCTTCCTCTAATGTCATTAAGGAAGGCAGGCTTTACATCCATTTGACTAATTTTTGAGTTTTTTGAACTTGCTACTATCATGACCAACCTCATAGTTTTCATCCTTGCTACAGGAGCAAACAACTCTGTATAGTCAATTCCATGTTGTTGCAGAAATTCCTTTGCAACTAATTTGGAATTGTGCTTGGCTTGAATGAGACCCATCTCCTCCTTTTTCTTGCACCAGGTTGGCTTCTTCTTCATTCTTTCCTTTCTTGGATGCATTATCTTCCCAACATTTAAATGAATAATGCCTAAATTTGTCACAGTTGTAACATTATATTTTCATTTTATCAAAGGTCTTCTTGCCACCTTTTCATCTCCATCTAAACTAACTTCCATCTCTTCTTTCATTTCCATTATTGCCATATCATTCTTGGTATGCCGAGTCTCCATTTTTATCCTCAATTCTTCCTCCTTTGAACATTCATTTACCTCTTATGTTATCGCCACCACAATCCCTATTGTTTTAACCAATCTTGGGTTGCCAGGCTTGCTATAATATTTTCTCATTATTCTTCCTATCAACCACTTTTTGCTTGTGTGCCTTCGAAGAATTCTACAGTTCTTCAACAATCATAGCCTCCAAATATTTTGATTCTTCTATAGCAACAATGATGGTAAAATCTGGGAGTTAGTGTACAAAGCACTTTCTCCACAATCTTTGATATCTTCCACCTCTTCATCACACAAATGCATAGAGTTAATAAAAACTTAAATCTTGTTAAAATATTTTGCAATTATTTCTTGGATTGTCATGGACAAAAGCTCATATTGTCTTCGCAGAGATTGTAGACACACCTTTTTTTTTTTTGTCTTTCATGCATTTCCATATGCTTGCTTCAACGTTTGTCATGCTCGTTCCATAGTAATGGCTTTTGAGATTTTCTGAAATATATTCATAGAAACACATTGATGCACCTTAGCCTTGAAATCAACTCTCTTATTCACCTTATATAACTACTTATGATCATCTGAGGCATTCTTGGCAGGTTCTTGGAAACCCACTTTCACAATTTCATCTACTTCTTTTGGAACCCAAAGATGGTCTCCATCTTTATGCACTAGTCTTCATAACCTTGCCCATCAAAGACGGAAAGATTTCCTGAAATACCATCCATGACAGCCATGCTTTCAAGATTTCTCAAAACCTTGCTCTTGATACCACTTTGTTGGGCTTGAACAATAATGAATCACTTTAAACATAATACACACCGATGTCAACACCCAACTCCATTCTAGCAACTAAAATTTATTTTTAAAAAGTTCAAAAAAAGAAATATATGGATAAGGGTTCGTAAAAAACAATTTCATAAAAAAATCAATTTTGGATTAAAAAATAAAAAGATTAAAAATTTTAAAAAATCATTCGTATATCTCTTTTCTTTTTTGCTTTTATCATCATTAAAAAAATTGAAAAAGAAAAAGGAGAAAAACAAAAGAAAAGAAAAGAATTTCAATAAAAAGGTTAGGCCATATTTTCTCGTTTTACATATACCATTTTCAGTGCGCTAGCAAGCCAATTATTACTTTTTAAACACTACATTCTCACATTTTTTTATACCTTTTTTTTGTTGGTTAACAACTCTTATTTCTTTCCACACTTCACTATATTATTTTCCACACCCCTCCCAATCCATCTATACTCAGGCTCCCACGTGTCATATTTTTCTCTCTCTCCCAACGAATTTTCTGACAACACTATAACGGATTGCAGGGCCACACACATCAGAGTTTCTTCTTTTTCTTCCGCAAAAATTTTCCACCATCCTTCACGGCATTTAACATACATCAACTACCATCACGTTTTCTGCACTCCATTCATCGTGCTTCATCTTTAACCTTCATCCTCATTCACTCACCTCACACACACACAACAAAAAAAAAACTCAACATCACAGCACGAACCAAAGAAAAAAACATGCAAAAATTAATCACAGAGGAGCAAGATCAATCAAATATAGAGCAAATTTAGAAGAAGTTCTGAAAGCGGATATAGTGATGGTATGTTCCCTTTGCTTATGGGTTGGGCTTCTGTTTTTCGTTTTGCACCACGTTTTCACTATTCCTATGTTCTTCTTTATTATTTAGAACCCCATATTTTCCTATATGCACCAACTTACCGTTGGCAATTTCAGTTTATTTATCTTCTCTTAGTTGATATACTAAAAAAACATGTTTGTTATTTAGGGTGTGTTTGTTTTTGGAAAATGATTTAAAGGAAAATGAATGAATGTATTGGAGAGGAAAAAGAGAGAAAATAAAAAATAAAAAAAAGACTGTTTTCATTGTAATAAATCAGGTGGTGAAAGTGAAAATTTTTGAAGAAAATTTGTATAGAAGTTTGTGAATAAATGTTATAGATGAATACATTTTTAATAGATTAAAATATAGATTACGATTTTATTTTTATGATTAAAATTAATATAAAATCAAATATTGATTATTTTTTAAATAAAAAAAATAATATATGTATATATAATTAATTTAAAATAGAACGTGATTAATTGAAAATAATTTTAATTATATTAAATTATAAAAGGAAGAAATGATTAAAAGGGGAAATAATAATAATAATAATTATTATTAGTTAAATAAAATTTAGAGTGATTAATTTAATGAAATGTTTTTATTATGGATTTCCATAAAATTAATTGTTATCTAAATTTTAATCATTGTTAAAATATATTTATACATTTATATATTTATATTTATATGAATGGAGAAGTCACAAGTCCTAGAAACAGTGGTCTTCAATTTGAAAGTTTTGAGCACGTGACTTTTTACTGGCAGTGCAGCGTTTATGTAAAGGAGAAAGAAAAACCAAGAACGCATCCAGCTGCAGCCCCAACCCACCAACAAACCGGTCAGCACCACAAACCGGTCACCAACGAACACCCCACCGCCGGCAGCACCACCACCATACACTACCGACACCACAGCAGTGCCAGCCCACCAATAACACGCCCAGCACTGCCAACAAATACCTCCTATCAAAGTGCTTAAACCCTACCAACATGGTTTAGGCTTTAAGCACTTTGATGATCTCGAATTAAAGAAATCAGTTGTGAATTATACATTGAAAAGCAGTTGACTATTTCTTCAAGCGAAGCTTGTATTGGGATAGTGCAAAGTGTCTCTAAATTGTTATCAATGGAATTTGATCTGTCAGACGCTGAACCCGGGACCATAAATGGCGGTTCCACGGCGAAGAAATCAAAGCAGCGTAAGAGGAAGAGTTTCATGGTGGACGAGGAAGGGGAAATGGGGTCGCGAGAGAAGCTGGCAAAAAAAATCTTGTTGTCTCTTACTAGGCCTTCCTACGTCTTGGGATTGGGTCCCAAACCTCTGAGGAAGGAACACCGTACGAGGTTGCGCTACCTGCTGCACAGACTCGTCAACCAGCATCACTGGGTCGAAGCCAGTGGTGTTCTTAGTGCCTACATGAAGGGCACACTTAATGAGACCTCGCCCTTCAGAAATCGTCTTAAATTTTGGGTACCCTCCTCCTCCTTTTGCTCTTATTATTTGTGGAATTGGGAATGTGGTGTGGTGTCAAGTTTTATTGCTTCCCAAGTGATGATTTCTTTTACTTGTTTGATAATTGCTACCTATTTGATTAATATGATTTTATATATTTTTGTTATAATTTCTTCTGTTCTTGATATCCTAGCTAGTTTCTGAACACTGGCATGTATGCTGATACGTGTGTAGGTTTTAATGGAGCTTCTTAATCGTGTGAAAAATAATTCTATTAATCCCACGAGAATCAAGAACCTCTATGATATTTGGTCGAAGAAAATTGGATCAATGAAGACTTGGCCTTTACAGGTATGTTTCAGACTCCCCAACTAAATGCTTTATAGTGGTTACCTTTATTGTTAAATGTTTATGAATTTGCTTTTTCAGGTAGTAACTGTTTCTGACATACAGCTTGTTCTAAAATACCCAAAGGTTATTTATGACCTTAATTTTTTTCTTAGTGAAACAGAAAGCATATATATCATTTAAACCTGATAAAACTGTCAATGATGGTAACTCACAAGAGAGAGGTAGGCTATCTGATTCAATTATCTGATTCAATAATCGCTTTCAAGTCCTGAAAGTGTTATATTCTGAAAACTCTAATTGAAAGAGGGAAGAAGGATCTAGTTAAGGAAAAACAATGATCCTGGTGGCAGTGAATTGTCTATAGCTAGCCATCAAGTACTCAACAAATAATACTTTGTTTTTCCTTTTCCTTTCTACCTTGGTGGAGTTGGGACTAATTTGAAGAAATCAGGGAGACCTGACTTGCTAAATGTTACAATTTTACTACTATTAAATACTAGCTACATGCTGAGTTTATTGTTCACCATTCATCACCACAATATAGCATAACATAACATTTTTTAAACTTAGTTTCTCCGAAAGCCTTGCCTCAATCCTCGATTATTCAATTCCATTTTTTTTCAGAATTTTCTTTGTTCAGTGTTGAAACTGCATTTCTGAAGTTATCTAGGTAGAGGCATGCTTGTGGAAAAGTTTTTGTTTCCATTTCCTATTTTCGTTAATATTTTCAAAAAATTCAATTTGTTTTCGCTTTGTGTCTTGTTTTGAAAGGTTAGTATAGGAAATTATGAAAACAATATTTCAAAACAGGAAACTGAATGAATAATAAGGTGACAGTTTTTCATTATTAATGATGAAAACAGAAATGTTTTCTCAAACCAAAAAGGCTTTTATGTTTTTAGATTTGACTGTCTTAGTAATTTTAAAATTATTTACTTATTAACTTTTTTCACGTGCAAGCTGTATGAGAGCAATCAGGTTGTGAGATATGTTTGCTCCCATGTTATGTTTAAAGTTGCTGGTGGGAAGCTCTACCATTTCCATTGCAAACAATCTCATCAAACTGTCCACTGACTTTAATTCTACTTGATAAATGAATTATAAATAATGTTTTGCAATTGAGATTATGAATTCAAATTGTAAGCTTGATTGCTTAGTCTTCAGTTCTTAATGTAGAATTTTGTTTATGGAGCAGAGCAGATACGCTGTCCATTTTGAGTTCATTTTTTTCTGTCTTATGCAAGGCAATGCAGGGGATGCATACCAGCTTGCTTTATGGTATGTAATTTAATTTTTAAATTTTTAATGTCTTGTTCTTTGCAGAATAATATGTGTTGAATCATGATGCCAAGAGTGGATGATTTCATAACTTCTCATTACTATATAATGTGGTGAGCTGGTTGCCTGGCATTGTCATTATATTTTTATCAGGGTTGTATGTTGTTCAAAAAAAACTAAAGTTCTCATAATGGTTGATAAGGTTTTAATGGTAATTATCATTGGTGTTCAATTCCTCCTGACAGTTTGGAATGGTATCTTAATTTTATTACTATAGAGACCTTGGTACTTCACTGCTTGTTATAAAATGCAAGCTAATTAAGAATGATGCTACTTAATATTTCCCTTGTTTACTAGCATTTAAAGTAGGTAAGTTTTGTCAATGTAAACATAATTGCATAAAGTCAATATTCAACATGATTGACGCTGCCCCAATGACAAGGATAATTTGGGATTGGTCTCACATCCTGAAAATTTGGGGATGGATTAGTCCTTATGGTGAGTTTTAAAGATACCTTGAATTGTCTGATGTCCTAGATAGATACTTAGCATTAAGTGTTCTCACCATTCAAGAAGTGCCCAAGTGATGCATTGACAGAATATAGCAGTTTCAATAATAACATAGGTTAGGTTGGCTAGTAAGTACCCTACTGGTATAGTTAAGTACTAGATACACGCTCAAATAAATGCAAATTGATTCAAACAAGACCAAATTATCATGTTATGCTTTTGGCAACGAAGTATAAAATGGTTTCTAATATGAACTTTCCATTCACAATAGTTTTCCTTCATTAATGGTGGTTTTCACTTAAATAATACTAAAGTATACGTCAGTGTTTGAAAAAATATTGTTATAAGGGGGTCACCAGGTTCTAATTTATTTTATTTATTCCCTTGCTCTTTCTATCCTTTTTCATTTATTTTTGTCTTTTGGTTTCTCCTTTAGCATTGAACAAAACAAAGTTGATATTGATCCTGTGTCAAAGATGATGATGGGTTTGACATTCTATGAGCTGTGGTATTCTTCTGTCCCCAAAGAATTCCAGTGGAGAAGCTCAGACCAGTTTGACTTGCAAGAGAACCCACATATGGAGATCTCATTTACCAATAAAACTGGACAGTCAGAACAGTATAATTCAGTTGAATCCCACATGGCTGAGTCCCATTGTCAACGTGATTCAGAGGCCTCTATCATGAATGATAAGCATATATCTAGGGATGTTGTATTGAGTGAAGACATAGAGGTTGGTACTAATAAAAGAGAAAAAACACATCAGAACTTTCAGCCAGAAGGATTTTACTTAAATTCTGAAGAGCAAAACGGATTTGGAGACCCTTTTTCCAACAGTGGAGGTCTTACACAAGATCTCTTACACGGCCTTGGTAAGTTTTTTTTTTTCACTGAACAGGTGGAATATCTATTTTCTGTGGATGCACACTGGAATGAAAATGTGTATGTGCTTATATTATTTTATATGTATTTTCCTACTTAATTTTTCTTTTTGGACTGAAAATATTGATTTGATCTTTCTAATGACCCTAATAATTGCAATTTTTATCTTGCCAGTTATTACTTGTTTGCAGCAACCTAAGAATAGTTTTGTTAAACAACCCCTCCCCCTATTACTATTGTTTATGTTGGAGATAAAGAAAATGAGGGTGTAGAGTTCCCATTTGACTACTTGAAACTTCTGATAATGCCCACTAATTCGACAGTGAGACTCTTCATATTTAATTTATAGTATATAAGTGGGGTGCAAACCTCACCTTACCAGTCAGTTTTGTGGGGTTAAGTTAGGCTTAAAGCCCACTTCTTAATATGGTATCAAAATCATTGTTTAAAAAAACTTATCCTAACAAGATTTCTTGGACATTCTGTTCCACCCGTTATCAAGCCACTAACACACCATCCATTTCTAGTCCCACGCACGAGATGTATATACCTCAGAGGGGGTGTGTTGGAAGTCCCACATCAACTAGAGATAATGCAATTTTATAGTACATAAGTGGGTGCAAACCTCATCTTATAAGCCGGTTTTGTGAGGTTGAGTTAGGCTTAAAGTTCACTTCTTAACATTTCTTTGATCCATTTCTGTTTTGAGTGTGAGATAATCCATGCTTTCAGTGGATCAGAGCTCTAAATTGCTGTGGGTGACAATATCTTTCCCTTTGAAAGTCCCATGCATGACTATTTTGTTTATGATTTTCAGAAGTCAGTGTTAAATACTTATATATTTCAGTTCAGACTGGTTCCCCTATTGGAAGATTTGTTTGTATACACCTCCATTAAATGAATAATTTTTAAACAGAGAGCTTACTCTTCCTGTGGTTATGATGTAGCAGAGAGATTTCCTAGAGAAATCCAAGAAGCCCAACAGTGGTCTGTTTGATATCGTAGAGAAGATTGGAGTAGTTGCCTATCGTTTGAAATTACCACCCTTTTCAAGGATGCATCCTGTGTTCCATGTTTCTTTGTTTAAGAAGGCAGTGGATGACTATAAGACAGTAGATGAACTACCAACAGAGATAGAAAATAAAATGTGGGAGTCGTGGAGCCTGAATCAATATTGGCTTCTAGAAGTATTATGAAGAGGGGGGGTACTAGTTAACCGGTGGTTGGTTCATTGGAAAGGAAAAACAACAGAGGAGGCAACTTGGGAGGATGAGATTACTCTTAGAAGTCAATTTCCAGGCTTGAGACTTAAGGACAAGTCAATTTTTCAAGATGAGGTTATTGATAGGGCCCAAAGAGTAAATGGGCCCAACGAGCCTCTAGCCCATGAAGTGAAGTATGGTTCAAGATGGGGAAGTGTATATGTGAGAAAGAAGAGTCGGGGTAATGACGTGATCTGATTAGAATAGTGGTTAGTTAGAGGAGAGAGAGTGAAGGAATGTTTTTCTGTTATTAGTATACTTGAGACTGAGACTTTAAAATATATGAGTAGTGGACAACAGTACCACTCTCCTTCTCTTCTATTTATAATGAAGCAAGTACATATGAAAAGACTGCTCTAAGATACTAGGCATGATTAGATGCAGCAGTAGATATGGCAGTAGTGGGTTTCCCACACTCAACACCCTATACATAGGGTTAATGATACAATAGGTAATAATTCTAACACTCCCCCTCAAGCTGGAGCATACAAATTGTATGAACCAAGCTTGGAACAAATGAACTCAATTCGAGGTCCCCTTAATGACTTGGTCAACACATCTGCAAGTTGGTCATTTGACCCAACGAACTCAGTACAAATTTCCTTGGTCATCAATTTTTCTCGAATAAAGTGGCAGTCAATTTCTATGTGTTTAGTTCTCTCATGAAACACTGGATTTGATGCAATGTGGAGAGCAACCTGGTTGTCACAGTACATCTTCATGGTCTGAATTTCATAGAAGTTAAGCTCTCGAAGAAATTGCTTTACCCATATGAGTTCACACGTGAGAGACGCCATTGCCCGATATTCAGCTTCAGCGGTGGATCGAGCCACTACATTTTGCTTCTTACTTTTCCAAGAGA
>Ga0214544_1003363_pt1 | contig 33102 bp, 26 predicted proteins | sample CNSS3metaG_FD_160074 | JGI IMG/M metagenome (GOLD analysis project Ga0214544, IMG submission 160074) | Root nodule microbial communities from cowpea collected in UCLA plant growth center, Los Angeles, California, USA - CNSS3 | ecosystem: Host-associated > Plants > Roots > Nodule | place: USA...
AGCTTGAGAAAGATCAAACCTTAGTGGTAGCACAACCTAGCCTACCACAAACCACTTTCTCCAAGCTTCAAACCAAGCCAAAAGCTCCAAGAATTGATCCAAGATCAATCTTCAACAGCTGCAACACGTATGATCACGAAGGAGAGAGTTTTCACAAGTTTCCAGAACAAAATCGTGCTCTAAAATGATAAATAGACCTCTCTTTCGAAAATCACAACTTTTATAGTCAAACTATTACGAAATTCAACAGGTTGATTTTCAAATCAATCGGTTGATTTCACTTGACTTAAGTAAACTCAGTCGATTAAAAACTAAATCAACTTATTGAATTTGTTGCAGTTTAAGACTATTGCAACCAACCTTTTAACCTGTTAAAAAACCATTAAACAGATTAAAAGAGACATTTTAACCTGTTGAAAAACCATTCAACGGATTAAAAGACACACCTAAGACCAAAAACATCTAATTAATGCTATAAGGTATACAACATGAATTACAACTTTAAAATACACTTTCTAAATGATGTAACTACATGGAGAGAACACGTTCTAGCCTTGATCAACATGGTTATCATCAAATCACCTTTCCTTCATCAATGTAGGCTTCTTTCCAATGGTAATGGCTTCAAGATAGTTCAAAAGAGCTTCATTCAATCTTCATCAAATCTTCAAGAAGCAAACCACCTTGGCTTCACATGTCAACATTTGGGATGATGTGTTAAATGGTTTTTTTGTTCTTGTTAATGTTGTTAATGATGCATAGGAACCAAAGCTCTTTTCACAATGGACTATAGAGGAAAATAGACGAGCTCAATACGATGTTAAGGCTAGAAATATAATATCATCTACACTAACTCTTGGTGAATTTTATAGAATTTCAGTGTGTACAAGTGCCCAAGAAATGTGGGAGATTTTACGAGTAACCCATGAAGGAACAGATGATATTAAGCATGCAAGGAAAAACTCATTAATTCAAGAATATGAGATGTTCCGAATGCAACAAGGCAAAACCATCTATGATGTGCAAAAGCATTTTACGCACATCGCCAATCATCTTTCTGGTTAGGTAAAATTTTTTATATTGATGAATTAAATATTAAAATTTTGAAATCTTTGAACAGGACATGGCAGCCAAAGATTACGGCGATCATTGATTCTCAAAATCTTACAACAATGTCCATGGAAGTTCTTTTTGGTAAGTTGAGAGAGCATGAACTTGAACTTGGACGTTTAAATGAAGAAGAAGACCAAGGAAGGTAAAGGAACATAGCTTTCAAATCTGAGATTGTAAAAAGCAAAAGCTCAAAAGAAGATGATGACTATGATGATGAGAATATAAGTCTTGTGATAAAGAAATTCGCAAAGTTTATGAAAAGAAAAAATAAAGGTCATCACAAAAGGTATAAAAACGAAAACCAAAACTTTGTTTCAAATTTCAATTGCTATGGGAGTGGTGAAATAGGTCACGTAAAAGCGATATGCCCAAATGCTAAAAAGGGAAAAGAGAATAAGGGCAAAAAGGTTTTCAAGAAAAAGAAATGGGAGGATAACGATTCTTCTTCAAGTTCTTCTTCAAGTTCATCCAGCTCTAGTGAATCTGATGAGGAAGCAAATATATGTTTGATTGCTGACCATGACTCTTTTGACAGTGAGGTAAGCTCTTGTGGTGAAAATGATTATGATGCTCTATATGATGCATTTCAACAATTGCTCTTTAAATCTAGTAAATTAGATGTTGCTCACAAGAAATTAAAATTTGATTTTAAGGACTTACAAAGTAAGTTTGAAAAGTCTCTTAAAGAAGAAGAAGTCTTGAAAAATAAAATTTCAATTTTAGAAAATAAAGAGACTAAAATTATTAAATGTGCATCTTGTAAAAGCTATATGTTTGATTTAAATATTCTAGAAAACAATTTGAAGATGCATTAGAAAATAAAAGTGTTAAAAAGCCTAATTTTAAGAAAAATGATTTAAGTAACAACAAGCAAGCTCCTAAGAATAAGAATAAAAGATCCCATAGGGTGTGGGTGGAAAAAGGTAAGCCTTATTATAGGAATATAAATTGTGTAACATGTTTTTATTATATGCAAAAGGGGAACACTTCAAATAAATGTAGAATCAAACATTTTGATTTCCCTAATGGAAGATGTGCTTGGATTCCTATTATAAAGTAACATGTCTCTAACCTCAAAGGACCCAAAGAAGTTTATTGGGGACCAAAATGTTATTGTTCTCTGTCTCGCAGGTTATTTCAAAATCAAGAAAGTCCCTTTGCATGTTCAAGAGCTAATATATTTATCAAACTTTTGGTATCCTAGTGAGTTCTATGATTTTATAATGGGTTTGGGATTTTTAGATATGTGAAAAAGTCATAAAAATCATTAATTTCAGTGTTTTCCAGAAAACTCCGATGAGGATAATCGATTATCTCAGAGGATAATCAATTATCAGCAAATATGGAAATTTTTGTGCTTGGTTATGAAACAATAATTGATTATCTTAAGCTGATAATAGATTATCTTGCATAGTAGGACGCATATTTTCAATTTTTTTACCGTTTGAGTGAGCTTTTCGAAAATTTAGACCATAAGCAACAACTAGGTACTTCATAAATGCAAATTAGTACGTTGGAGTTCATTTTGTTAATATAACATTTCCTTCCTTAAACTCATATTTTTGAATATTTAGAGTCTTTGATTAAGGAGGAGTCTTTGATTAAGGGGGAGTATTTGTTCTTAAAATGTTTGTGTTTATCAAAAAGGGGAAATATTACATGTAGGAGGAATATTATATCTTAAACAATTTTTTAAGAGGAACTTAAGTTATCTAATTTAAGGGAGTTGTCTAAAGAATTTCATTTTTGATTATGATAAAAAAGGGGGAGATATATTTGTGTTATTATCTTGTGATAAGTGGTACCTATTTAAGGGAAAGATATGTGTTTATTGATAATACCTTATGTTTTAAAAAGGAGAGAAAAATTAATTATCTTTTATTTGGATTAACTATTCTTTTCTCTTAAGTTGTTTATTAAGAGCATGACATATCACAAGTCTTCAGCAATTTTTTATCATAATCAAAAATGGGGAGATTGTTGACAAAAAGAAGAAGATGAACATCTTCCTCCAGTAAAGAGTTTTGATGATGATGATGATGACTTATGAAGAAATATAGAAGATTTGATGATGATGCATGGAAAAATGTTGAAGACTTAAAAGAATGCTTCGATTCAAGAGATACATTGAAGAATTAGGGGCTTAGTTATTTAGGTCTTGTAATATGTGTATGTTATTTAAAATAGTTAAATTAGTATGTCAAGAGTCAAAAGGCAAAACCTAAGTAGTAGAGCACCAAGAGAATTTTATTTATTTGCAAAACTCACTAGAATTATCAATTATTCTTAGTGATAATCGATTATCTAAGTTAAAATTGATTTTTGAGAAAAACCTCTATGATAATCGATTATCACCTACTGATAATAGATTATCCTGGCTGATAATAGATTATCACAGCGAGAAAAAGTTTTTGGAAAAGTTTCTGTGATAATCGATTATCACTTATGATAATTGATTATCTATGGCAGTTGTGACTTAAATTTTCATATTCTTAACCTAATTTCTAAATAGGCTTCTATAAATAGAGTGGTAGGATTTCATTATCAAATACAGAAGTTAGAGAAGTCTGAGTACTTGAGAACTCTTTGTGGGAAGGCTTTGAAAAACCTACTGCGGGTAAAGCGATAACTTTCATCAAGTGAGATCTTGAGTGATTCAGTGCTGCTGCTGTTGCTAGGAGAAGCCAGTCATCCTTTGTGTGATTCAAAGGAGGTGTTAATTCCTTGTGTGATTCAAGGAAGCAGTTTCCATCCCTTGTGGATTTCAAGGGAGGCGTCTTCATCTCTTGTGTGATTCAAGAGAGTTGTTTTCTAAACCTAATATTTCTTATCATTGATTGTAAATTTGGTTTATTTTAGTGATTTAGTTAATCTTGTTTTTGAGAGATTAACAACTGGACGTAAGGTCTTTTGATCCGAACCAGTATAAATACTTTGTGCAATTTTCTCTTCTTTGCTCTCTTTATTTTATTGTGTTTATTAAAATAAAGGAAATAATTTTAATTGATTTTTGATATTAAAAGGGAAAATTTTAAGTATTAATTTTAATATTAAGAACCCAATTCACCCTCTCTTGGTTTTTGTTCAAACACTAATCATTCCGCTGCAAGTTTTCAACAAAACAAAACCAATGTCTCCAAATCTAAAGGTTGTTTAACCAAAGTTTTCTAATGAGAAATATAAAAAATATATGATTGAAATCTAAAGGTCTTGCACAATCATCTACAACTCCTAGTTTGTCAACAACTAACGTTTCACAATCTGTCAAAAGTTGACTCATGCTTCTAATCATATTTTTCGTAACACCTCTTTGTTCTCTTCTCTTTCCTTTTCTTATAAAGTGCACTTTAAACTTAACTTAATCTCACAAAATCAATTTATAAGGTGATGTTTGCACCTACTTATATACTATAACTAGAATTTTGACCCGTGCAACGCACAGGATATTTTTTTAGATGAATGAATTTTGTTTTTTAGTAAATGAAAAAAATTAAGAAGTTAAAAATAGATATTAAAAGTAATGATAAATATGATTTAAAATAAAAGATATCAATTTTATCATGTTTATAAATGAACGTAACATTTATGAACATCCAAGATCATAACAATATTAATTGTAGTAATTATTATTTTGTTCAATATAAAGTTTTAACTTTTTGAACATTTATATATGTACATATTATGAACATCTATACAAAACTTCTGATTGATTTCATGGGTCAGAAGACCATTATAATTGGCAATATAAAATTGATATAACTTTATTAAATTTAAAATTGGATTAAAAAAACAAAAGAATGTAATACAATAATTGACAAATAACCGGACTAGTATAAGATTAATTTGTATACCTCTTATCAAATATTTTTAAATATTTATTTGTAAATCACATTTGTAGTTGTAGTGGTTAGTTACATTTTCATCTTCATCCATAATTAGTATTTTCAATCCAATCTTCTTTTCTATTTCACTCTAGAAACTATTACATATAGTTTGTCCATGAGTGAATATAGGGCGAGGAAGATAAAATCCAAATTTAGAGGGAGTTTGTCCTTATCTTTTGTTACATACCTTTCACCTAATTAAATTAAATATTACTATAACTAAAATTCATTTCTCAATAAAAAATTAATATAATTAAAATCCATCTTCAATACATCATCCAAATTTTCAATTAAAAATTAATACAATTATAATTTCCCAACTTTGCAACCACAATTTTATATAGAACCAAAACATAATAACGTTTAGTATTTATTAATTATAACATTAGTATTTATTACTTTTCGTATTTATTAATTATAATGTTACTATTTATATTTCTTGTATAAAGAAATTTATATTAATGTCATTGTGAACACGGATAAAATGATTTTTTTTCCTCTTTTATTTTATTTTAATTCTTTTCGTATTTCTATATTTTATTACCTTAATTATTTTCATACACTGTATATAAATTTTATTGATGAATACCGATAAAAAATTGCTTCTTTTAATTGTTTTCCTTCTTTTACTTTATTTTAATTCTTTTCGTATTTCCATACTTATTATTAAACAAAAACATATATAAATTATTTCAAAATTATATATTAATATTTCGTGTTTGAAACAAAATAATATTTTTTTAAAGTACACAATATAAAATAAAGTACTAAAAAATTAAATTAAATATTAAATTATGTAATTAAATATAAATGAGAGTTTAAATACCTTCTTTTTCAAAAATATAAGTGTTAAAATAAAATCATTAATTGTTCTACATACTTAGAAAAATCTACAATTATAAAAGAAAAACCTAAAATTTATCGTATCATGAAAAAAATCAGCAAAAAATAAAGATATGAGGTTGACATCCTCTGATTGCCCACATACTCACTGCTGATGTCTCAAACAATTATCCTTTATCGTTCATTCAGATTAACTATTAGTTTATTGTTTCTTATTATTTGTTTCTACATAGTATTTAATATAGAGATGTTTTCTTTTTAAATTTTCTCTGATGTTTTCTTTTTTCATTATTATAAATATAAATATTTTCATTATTATTATCTTTATACTAAAATATCCTCTAAATTTAACTTAAATATTAAAACATAAGCAATTTTATAATGAATGAATTTAACAATGAGATAATAATTTTAAAATACCATAATTCACTTATAATAAAACATTCCAAATCAATAATATATATTAAGAAATTCTTCTTAACATGTATAATTGAGTATTAATGCTCATTCATAACAACATTTTAAATACAATAAAAATGTTTAAGAGTACCTCTTAAAATATATTAATTACAGAAATAAATTTTTGACTTACTTTCGTAAAAAATTATGCTATAAAACATTCATGACGAAATAAATTTAAATATAGTTTTAATTATTTTTTAACTGAACAAAAAAATTAAACTAAATTATAATTGAACCAATGTTTTCGTAGTAACCAAATAACATTTCTTCCCCAAATCACTCACTGCTGCAACCGTTTTTATTAGAAATATAATTTTGTTTGATGAATGTTTCTTAAAAGGACGGTAGGTACATTTGCTTTTAATTTAACTTTATTAGAGGCAATTTCTTCGACATCTAATACCATTGAAAAATTTTATTATTCACGTTGAATTTTATGATGCTAGTAAGGTGTGCCTGAACTTGAAACATATATTGATTTGAAAAATAAGATAAAATTTATTAAAATAAATATCATGATAATCTGATTTTTTTATTTATTTTGGTGATGTAACTAAATTTGTAAACAATTTTATCATACATAGCACATATTATTTCTATGTCTGAGAGTCCTATACTTAGTGATTTTACATTGTATTGGAATATTACGAAATCATTTCATGAAATTTATGTGACTTCTTCAAATCAAACCATGTGAGTGTAAATTTATGTTCTTTAAATTCTCAAATTTTTTTTCAACTCTTTGACTCTCTTCCAAACTGAGAAAAACCAACACAACATTTTTGAGTGAAGTTATGTTCATAAAAAATTGGGTAGGCAAAATTAAGAGCAAGAAAAATCTACACTTTACAATAATTTACCATTAGACAATTAGATCAACACAAAAAATAGCAAATTTCTTTGTTATTTCTCCTCGTAAAAAAGCAAGTAGTAGTAGTTTCATTAAGTTGATCCATATTGTTGAACTTAATTTCTATAGCAATTAACTTGATCCATCTTAAGCAGCAAACAAATTAAATTTATACTTTGAAGCATAGGAATGAAAGTAAAAAAGTAAACAACTTCTCTTTCCTGCCCCTGATTTGGATAAATCATCCAGATTATTAAAAGCAAATTTATTTCAATGTATATCAGAGTCTGATATGCCAACAATTTTCAAAAAGTAGTGTCAAAGTTGTTTAATTTATGTGCAAAGTATGTATAGTATGCCAAACTTGTAGAATAAATTTCATGAAAAACTATTAAGACAAATTATAAATAACTATGTTAGTGTTTTACCAAAAATTGATGAAAAAAGATGATGAGGTTTACCAAAATAGACTTTCCAAATCTTTCGTCTCCTAGTTTTCTGCAAGGATAAAAAAAGTTTGTAGTCTCTTAAAAGTGTTTACTTCCTTCTCAAATTCTTCTAAAGAGGAACTATGTGAGATTATTTTAGAAGATAGTACAAAATCTGCATGAAGATAATTCCTTTTCATTAGATAACCATAATACAATTACTCCCGTCTCAACTGCAACAACACCTAGCACGAATCATTCAAATTTTTAGTTTGTACATATACATTGTGAAAATTTTGTTAGGAACAAATTAGCACCACTAAAAGACAACAAACATGAGATAATAAATGTCCAAATATGATAAAATTTTCCTTGTATTAACAGAAAATTTTGAATAAGAGGAGCTTGGAAAAGCCTCCTAAAGCAAAAGCCACAAATTCTTTGTCATCCATATATCCCACTAAAAAGTTTGAAGATTCATCAGTCAGCATAGTACCAATGATCTCAACTTTTTGGTCTTTTAGTTCTCCAAAAACACCATTTTACACCTTCCTCTCTAGCCTCCATAGTGGCATTGTCGTGTTCGGTTGGATCGATTGGATTTGACTTCATTGTTTGGAATTGGTTACCCAAAAACTAAAAAATAAAAAATACAAAAATACAAAAAATTTATAGCAATAACAAAACTAACACATGCCAATAATAAAGAACAGAGTAACATAAATAACCAAATAATACTCCATCGTAGAATAATAAAAATCATACCTTTTAAAAACCAAATCTTTTTAAAACCAATTTTGTTCTTTTGGTTGAGAGTTTTGCCTTCATCTTTCAAGAATTTTTCAGTTCTTTTCTTTTCATTTTGGAAGATATCTTACATCTCGAAACAAAAACTAAGATAATAGTAGAAGCTTCATGTCATAAAGAAGCTTCACAATCCAGAAGCCCTATTGGTGAGGACATTGAGAAGAAGAAAGTGGAACAAAATGTCAACAAAAAGTGGAAGAAACAAAAAACATAAACCATGTAAATAGAGAGATAGAGAGCCATGACAAAAAGAGAAAAAAAAAAACCATTAAGGAGAGCAAGAATGAAAACCAGAACTTGAGAGAAATCCAGAGCGTAAAGCCAAACCCTAACTCAAAATCTGAAAAACAAAAAAATTATACAAAAACAAAGAACAAATCAAATATATAACTACGAAAATCAGTGGTGAAGAGAAAATAATAAACAGATAAAATATATAACAACAAAAATCAGTGGTGGAGAAAAGATGAGTAAACCTATGAGACCCAATAATATGGTGGAGAGAGGATGATTAAACCTTCGAGACCCAATAAAATGAGAAATCCAGAACCAAAACTTGTACCGATAGAGAAGAAAAAACAAATCAGTGGTGAAGAGAAAAAGTTGAAAGAGAGTGTGATAGGTATGAGAGAAAAAGTTAGAAGTTCGAACGGTGAGAAGAGAGTGAGGGCAAAGAATGAAAAATAGGGTTTTTTGTGAAGAGATAAGATAGTGAGAAGAGAGAAAAAGAAGATATTGAGAGTGAAGCAAGAAAAATAGGGTTTTGCTCGTAGAGAAAGATTGAGGCAACAGAGAATGAGAGCAAAGTTAGGAGTAAAAAAAATTAGGGTTTGAGGCGGTAGAGGATGAGAGAAAAGTTGGGAGTAAAAAAATTTAGGGTTTGAGGCATCAGAGGATGAGAGAAAAGTTGGGAGTTAAAGAGAAAGCTATGATTAGTATTAATTGAGAGTTTTAATTTATCTGTTCTTTTTTGCAAGTCACTGAACGATGATTTTTGTTTATGGTGGGAGAGAGAGAAAGATGAAGTCGGGAGAGAGAGGAAGATGAACCGTTTGGAGAATGAGGTTGGTGCTTGAGAGATGAGAAAGCTGACAAATAAAGAAAGAGGTGAGAGAAATTTTTTAAAATTCAAAAATTTGGACACATGTCACCCATATAAAGCACCATGTGTCACAAAATTAGAGTGGGTAAAATTTTCCATTTTTTGTTAAATTTTGTGTGATGCTTTTTGTGGTTGAGTAGAATTTTTTGCACTTTGTGCTACCTTCAATTGTATTATATATAGATTTGATGTTATTTTTTAGTTGATGTGAGATCTCCAACATGTAACACCCCTCAATCACTAAGAGCATGTCAGGTCCACAGCCCAATACACCCCAACCCCTCACCATTTCTCCGTCCATTCATACTATGGTGGGTTGTTGCCAGACGGGGTCGAACCCCAGACCTGACCTTTAACACCCCTCAATCACTGAGAGATGCCACCAGTTGTGCTGCAGCTCAACTGGTGGCATCTCTTAGTGATTGAGGGGTGTTAAAGGTCAGGTCTGGGGTTCAACCCCGTGCGGACCTGACATGCTCTCAATGATTGAGGGGTGTTACACAACACCTTTCCTAAAACTTATCTCATAACCTTACCTAATGTATCTAAAGTTTATTTTTAAGGAACTGGTTAAGTTTCCCTTTCTCCTTCTTTAAACTTAAAATGTGTTCTTCGTGTTCCGCCTTGTCTCTTCAATCTTTTAAACTGACATGGCATTCTACATCACTCTATTTGCCCTTACGCACCTTAGCAAAATGACATAACTTGACATAACGGTTAAATATAGATAAAATTGTAGATTTAGTCTCCATTGTGTCTAAAATACACATAAAGTGAATATATTTATAATAAACACTAATATAAGTTTATATGATAACCAAACATAAATATGATAAATAGAATATATTGTTATAAATAATATCAACAATATCTACCAATAAACAAACTCAGTCTTGATGTCTTCAGATACAATATTTTCTCAAATTACTACGGTTATTTGAGTAGTAAATACCACCAAACAAACTATAACTGATTTAATGAGATATTCACAATTTCACAATCTGAATTAGTTCATACTTACACATGCATGGCTTAATGTTTGAGACAAGCATATGCCTACTAGTAGGATCAACCAGCTAATATCCGTAGCTGACTTGGGTCCAAAAAGAGGGGCAGAGCCCTGCCTCTAATTCACATAATAAGTAACATAACATTAAAAGTAGTGGTATTTCACTTTCACTATTTTCGACTCCACTTATCCTACACCTCTTAAGTTATTTCACAAAGTTGAACTAGAGTCAAACTCAATGTGTTTCGTCTTCTCGTGAAAGTTGGGATTAGAACTGATAGAACAGTCTTATTGTCACATATAAGAGTTGTTTGAGTGACTTCTCCAAATTGCAACTCTCTAAGCAATTACTATACGTCAAACAAGTTCACAAGTGGTTGAGGCCAAAACTCTATATTCTGCTTCTGCACTTGATCTTGCCATAACACTTTGTTTCTTGCTTTTCCAAGAAATCAAGTTATCACCTATGAATACACAATACCTAGAAGTAGATCTTCTATCATGTCCAATCAGCATTTCAATAGCAAACAACTCTTGTATGGTTATTGGAACCATATAACAAACTTTTATGAGATCCTTTAATGTATTTTAATATACGGATGACTGCATTCCAATGATTTTCACATGGAAAATTGAGAAATTGGCTCACCACACTAACTATAAAGGAAATGTCAAGATGAGTAACTGTAAGGTAACTTAATTTTCCAATCAATCTTCTATACTGCTTAGGATTTGAGGCCACCCTAATTTGGTAGAAGTTTGGTATTAGGATCCATGGTGTGTCAACACGTTTTGAATTCATCCACCAAGTTTCCTCCAAAATATCCAATGCATAATTCCTTTTAAGATATAACAATACCATAATTGGATTGCGTTACCTCAATACCTAAAACTTATATGAGTTTGCCAAGATCTTTGGTTTGAAAATTTTGGCAAAGGTTTTGGTTCACCTAGGATAACTTGACACCAACCAAGATGGGCTAAGGCTTCACTAACAAATGTAGGAATGTACACAAAAGAAATAAATGAAAGGCAAGTATAAAAATGTGAAGATAATCTATGGTAACTCAAAGAAATATAACTTGGAGAAGAATTACGAGGAGAATTATACCTTTATGGAAGGCAATTGGAAGGTCAGATCAGTTATCAGAGCCAGAAGAGACAAAATAGTTTACACTTGAAGTGAGTCACTTGGTGGTTGTTGGGGACAATGTCTTCGACTATATACCTGAATAGACGGTCGAGGAGGAGAATCCGATGATGGATTATGCACAACAGGAGGATCATATATAATAGGAATATTAACTAGAGACACACTACAAAAAGAATTGATGAGGTCGCTCCGTCATGGAAACATCAAATGTTTACTCTAATCGGTGGAACACCGATCGAACCATGAAGAATCACCCTTAAAATGCAGCAAAAACTCAAATAGAACGATTCTCTCTCGTTCTCGCAAGGATCCTCACAAACACTCTTTGTGTTTTAGAACCTTAAGAGGTGAGAAACTTCTCTGAAAGGTGAGCTATGAAAATGGGGATAAATCCTCTCGATTAATCAAAGCTAAAATTACAATTAGTGGTTGGCCTTTAATAAGGCAAAAGACAACTTTAAGATAATGGAAAAGCTAACAGAAGGAATAAAAGTGGTGGGGGGGGTTGAAAGTTGGCTGGCTGACATTAAGGCCTAACAGTGGTAAAGGTGAGATAAAAAGAAAACCCTGGAAAAGCTAACAGAAGGAATAAAAGTGGTGGGGGGGGGGATGAAGGTTGGCTGGCTAACATTAAGGCCTAACAGTGGTAAAGGTGAGATAAAAAGAAAACCCTAGGAGTAGAGCATGGCACACTTTATGAACCCTAGCAGAGAACGAGAAAAAAATACAACACACTATTATTCAGTGGAAGCACAAAAATATTGATTAAGTTTTTGCCTCTATTATTCAAGTTGGTAGAGAAAATTAACATGTGAAAAGAGCTAACTACTGAACATTCTTTCTTTGTACTTGTATCACACCTAGCTAGACCAAACAAGTAAACAATACGCATGTCAAGGCAGCCAAGTATCCAGCCTAGTCCGGCTTAGCCTAACCTACACCAACGTAAGCCATCAAGACAAATAGATGACCTAGACCGACCACTCCAGCATATCCGCTAAGTTTAGAACCTAGGCCGACCACTCTAATGAACTCAACATGATGGAGACGTCCACTTCCAATAAACCTTAAGGGCCTGGGTTTGGGCCTTGGCCCACTCACAAGCCCCACCTAGAGCCCAAGTCAAGGCCCAGCCCATGAAATGGTCAAACGTCATTAATGCTCTATAAATACGCGTGGACCCCATCATTTAAAGGTACGCATTCATTAATCACTGATTTGACTATAGGAGAACTTTGACTTACTTGAGCTTCGGAGACTCTTCTACAGGTAACCCCTCCTGGGTTCAAGTTAACATGTATCGACCAGGAAGAGGCCAACTGAGGAGATAACAGACTACATGGTAAGGTGACGCTTGTGCCTAATCTATCTTATTTGTTCTCTGCAGGAACAATTGGTGCCCACCGTGGGGCACAAGACGAACACCTTTAGTACCCGTTTTTTCTCTGAAGATGGTTTCTACCCACAACAGAGTTGGAGCGAACAAGCAAGTGGATGCTGGTCCCTCTGGACCTCCCAACATCACCCCTGACTTGGCCGCCATCCTAGACGGCCAAGCAAAGATGCAACAAGAACTCGCAGACCTGAAGAAGCGCAGTGCTGAAGAAATGGAGGCACTGAGATAAGAGAACTCTCGCCTCAGGCGAAGGATCGAGGCGGATCCCAACCTGAAGGGAAAAGCCAAAGAAACCTCTGAAGTTGTGAAGTCTCCGGCTTTCCAGCCTACAGAGGAAGAAAGTGAATACAATCCTACCCCCCACACCTTCACCACCACTCAACAAACACCCGTTACCTCTACCCATCCCCATCACTTTCCATCCGGTCAACCGGGGCTCACCGCACCCCCAACTCCCGCCCCCACCATCCCCACCACCCACATCCCCTACAACATACCCACCGCCCTCCATACCACACATATCCCACCCTACAACCTACAATATCTTCCCACAACCCACATTCCTCCTCACAACATCACCTCCACCTTTCTTGCTATGATCAACCACCCACCCCCGCCTCACATGCCCCCCCTCCTCACCAGCCCAGACGCCGCCACCCATTCACGGATTTTATCGCCAACACCCCTCTCCCGGCCTAGTGGGAACCATTCAACCTGGATCGCTATACCGGCAAAACCGACCCTGACGAACACCTGAAAGTCTACATCACCCATGTCGCCCTGTACACATCCCAAGACGCAATCTTTTACAAAGCTTTCCCCACCACCCTCAAAGGCCCTGCCCTAGAATGGTTCACCACTCTCCCGCCCTACTCAATCGATAGTTTCGACATCCTCTCCCACATGTTTTCCACCCATTTCGCTAGAAGCTGCCCACATCAAACCACCACCATATCCCTACTGGGTATCAGACAGGACCCCAATGAACCACTCATAGCGTTCATCGATCGCTTTAGTAAAGCCGCCCTTCGTACACCGCACCTCAACCAGGAGATGATACTCCAATGTATGACTCTTACCCTACAATCCGGCCCCTTCGCCAACAACGTCTATCTCCACCCACCTGCCTCCATGCACGAACTCAAGCTACGTGTAGCCGACTACGTCCGCATGGAGGAAATGCAAACCCTTTACACCAAATTCTGCAATGACTATGCCGCCAACACCTCCAACCCCACCTCCAACCCCACCCCACAACCTCACCCACGCCCTGATACCCGTCCACGTGAACCCCGCCAACCTCGCTTCACCAGATACGCCCCCCTCACAATAGCCCACTCCTGCATTCCAGACGAAGCCCTCCAAGCTGATCTCCTCCCCCCACCACGCAAGACAACCACACCTCCCAACGCCGACATGACCAAATATTGTCGGTACCATCGCAACCATGGTCACACTACGGAAGAATGCAAAGCGCTCCAGGATAAAATAGAAGAACTGGTCCGTGCTGGCCACTTTCGCCGCTTCATCCGTAGGGATGACCATTCCTCCTCCTCCCGATCCTGCCACCCCCCGCGACCTGACCACAGACGCCAACCAAACGACGCCCATCACAATAGCCACCCCACCCAACCCAACAATCAACAGCCAGAACCCGCCCGCACCGACATCACCCCTACCGACCCCCCCTTACGAGGCACCATTAACACCATCTCTGGTGGCTTCGCAAGTGGAGGCTCCACCTCGTCTACCAGAAAGAGACACCTCCGCCATATACAATCCATCAACCATTTCACTCATTCCCACCACAGACGTCGTATGCTCCCCATCGTATTCACAGATGACGACTTCCACGGCCTCGACCACCAACAGGATGACCCCATGGTCATCACCGTTGAAATCGAAAATTATGCTGTTAAGAAAGTCCTTGTAGATCAAGGCAGCTCAGTTGACATCCTCTACAGGGCCACCTACCAAAAATTACAACTTCCTAACACCGCCATGATCCCATATGATGAGCCCATATACGGCTTTTCTGGCGAACAAGTATCCACCCGGGGCTACATAGACCTCCATACCGTCTTTCGGGAAGGAACCCAAACCAAAACCATCCCAATCCGCTTCTTTATAGTCGATGCGCCAACATCTTACAACATACTCCTGGGTCGTCCTTCCCTCAATACACTTGGCGCAGTCGTCTCTACCCCTCACTTGGCCATGAAGTTCCCTGCCCCATCCGGCGACATCCTGACCATACACTGTGACCAACGCTTGGCACGCGAGTGCTATATGGCAAGCTTACGACCACAACTCCCAATCCAACAAACCAACCATATCGAACAACCCCCTAGTTCCCGCATAGCCCTATCCGGCGAGGACCTTGACCCCAGAATAGGTCGGGATGTCCGCCTCGAACCAGTCGAGGACACCACTCCTTTAGAGCTCCCCAATGGCCACTCCATTAACTTAGGCACCGGTTTAAACTCTGATGAGCGTGCCACAATCACACCCATCCTCATCAATAACACAAATCTTTTCGCCTGGTCGGCCGCTGACCTCCCTGGAGTAGACCCCCTAGGTGGCATCCCACAAGCTGTCCATATATAAAGAAGCCCGCTACGTGTCCCAGAAAAAGCGCAAGCTTGGGGTAGAACGCCGACAAGCGACCAAGGTGGAGGTCGATAAGTTACTGAGCGCAGGATTTATAGAAGAAGCTCAATACACCACTTGGCTTTCTAACGTTGTCTTGGTAAAGAAAGCCAATGGCAAATGGCGGATGTGCGTAGACTACACAGACTTGAATAAGGCTTGCCCTCGCGACGCCTACCCCTTACCCAACATCGATCGACTCGTAGACGGCGCGGCAGGAAACAAGGTGCTTAGCTTTTTAGATGCATATTCAGGTTATAACCAAATCCCCATGGCCACAGCAGATATGCACAAGACCGCCTTCATCACAGACGATGCCAACTACTTCTATAGGGTCATGCCCTTTGGCCTCAAAAACGCCGGGGCAACTTACCAGCGACTAATGGACAAAGTCTTCAGCCATCTAACAGGGCATTGTGTCGAAGTCTACGTCGATGACATGGTTGTCAAGTCCCTAAGCCATCATCAACACGCTGAAGACCTGGCGGCAGTGTTCTCCGCGCTGCGCCAATATAACCTCCGCCTAAATCCCGACAAATGCGTATTTGGCGTCGACCGGGGTAAATTCCTTGGTTTCATGCTAACCCAACGCGGCATAGAGGCTAACCCTGAAACATGCAAGGCTATCATCGAAATGCGCAGCCTCACTACCGTAAAAGAAGTCCAACGCCTCATCGGCCGCCTCACAGCCATCTCTCACTTCCTACCCAAACTAGCTGAACAAACTCAACCCATAATCCAACTCCTAAAGAAATCCGCCCGGTTCACGTGGACTGATGATTGTGAACAGATCTTCCAAAAACTTAAAACAACCCTAACCTCACCCCCTATCCTCCACAAACCAGACACCAGCCAACCCTTGCTGGTATATATCACGGCCACCGACTATACCGTCAGCGCAGCGCTTGTTCAAGAAGTAGAAGGCACACAACATCCTGTGTATTTTGTGAGCAGAACACTTCAAGATCCTGAAACCAGGTATCAGATGGTAGAAAAACTAGCCCTATCCTTGGTCCACGCAGCACGCCGCCTCCGCCCATATTTCCAAAACCACACCATAACCGTGAAGACCGACTACCCAATCCAAAAAATATTACAAAAGTCGGATCTAGCCGGACGCATGTCATCATGGGCCGTGGAACTATCTGAATTCAACATCTGCTATGAACCCCACGGCCCCATCAAAGCCCAGTGTCTCTTAGACTTCGTCAACGACCTACAAAAAACACCCGTTGAGGACCAGTGGACGCTTCATGTAGATGGCTCCTCAAACCCAAGGGGTGCCGGCGCTGGCATCGTCTTAGAAGGCCCCAACGACATCCTCATCGAGAAATCCCTTCACTTTGCTTTCAAAACGTCAAATAACCAAGCCGAGTACGAAGCCATCCTCGCCGGCCTTTCCCTAGACCGTGAAGTCGGCGTCAAGAAGTTAACATGCAAAACCGACTCCAAACTCACCGTAGGTCATCTAAATGATGAATTCCAAATCAAAGACCCCATCCTCCTACAGTATTACCATCTGGTCCGTGCGATTATTCAATCCGCTTTTGAACAAGTCCGTGTCGAACACATCCCGAGAACTGACAACGTCAGGGCCGACATCCTTTCTAAATTGGCCAGCACCAAACTCAGAAACCGTAATCGATCCCTACTACAGCAAACACTCTCCACACCTTCCATCACACACACTTGCCAGACATTAACCCACACCCCAGCAAGCAACGTCACCCCCTCCCAAACCTAAGACTGGACCACCCCCTACATTCAATACCTCAAAACCGGCAACCCCCCCTCGACGCAGACAAAACTTGGCTGGCTAAAGCCACCAGGTACACTATGGTAGGCGATGACCTCTACAAACGCGGATACGGCCAACCCCTACTTAAACGTGTTAAGGTAGAGCAAGCCCAATATATCATCAAAGAATTACACGAAGGAATTTGTGGTTATCATTCAGGCGCACGCACCATGGCTACAAGAGTTCTCAGAGCCGGATACTTCTGGCCCACTATAGAAGCAGATTGCCATGATCATGTCAGGAAGTGCAAGCCATGCCAGAAGCATGACAACCTTATTCATCAGAAACAGGAACAACTACACCACATACTGTCCCCATGGCCATTCGCTAAGTGGGGAATGGACATCCTCGGCCCCTTCTCACCCGGTAAGGGGTAAGTAAAATTCCTAATCGTAGCCATTGATTATTTTACCAAATGGATCGAGGTCAAGCCGCTAACCACCATCACGGCCCAGCAAGTCCAACAGTTCATGTGGAAGGACATTATATGCAGATATGATGTACCACATACCATTATAATAGACAATGGCCGACAATTTATTGACAAGGAGTTAGCCAAATTCTACACCGGCCTAGGCATCAAGCACATCACAAGCTCTGTAGAACATCCACAAACCAATGGGCAAGCAGAGGCAGCAAATAAAGTTATCCTCGTGGAGCTGCGCAAGAGGTTGGATACCATCAAAGGCCGATAGCCTGAAGAGTTAATAGAAGTACTATGGGCTTACAGATGCACCCCTCAATCATCAACAAACGAATCCCCATTCAGCTTAGTCTACGGTGCAGACACCATGATACCGGTAGAAATTGGTGAACCATCCCTACACCGAGAACTATACGACCTAACCCACGACCACCAAAACATGGCCTTACATCTCGACCTCCTACCCGAACTCAGAGAAAAAGCCCAAATACGCAATCTAGCTGCCAAACAACAAGCTGCAAGGAAATATAATGCAAATCTACACCCACGATCATTTATCGTCGGGGACCTAGTATGGAGAATGGCCAGCAGTGCTAGAAAGAAGGATGGTAAGTTCTCCGCCAATTGGGACGACCCGTACCGCATACGAGAAGATGCGGGAGGAGGGGCTTATCGCCTAGAACAATTATTTGGGGAAGAGATTCCCAACACATGGAATATATCACACCTCAAGTTCTACTTCAGCTAAATGTGTATTGTAATTGAACCAATACTTGTAACCCCGGGTGTACTCTTTTTCCTCACTTGGTCCTTTTTTCCTAAGGAGGGTTTTGGCCAAGGAGGTTTTAACGAGGCACCCCTATTCAATAAATAAAAAGAAGGGTTCCATACTTCATGACTCTATGTTTTTACTCTTGGTTTATTCGTTTAAGTTCCCCACCCTTACCCCAAGTAAGCGGCCTAGGTCGAACACCCTTTACTCTTGGTTTATTCGTTTAAACTCCCCACCCTTACCCCAAGTAAGCGGCCTGGGTCGAACACCCTTTACTCTTGGTTTATTCGTTTAAGTTCCCCACCCTTACCCCAAGTAAGCGGCCTGGGTCGAACACCCTTTACTCTTGGTTTATTCGTTTAAGTTCCCCACCCTTACCCCAAGTAAGCGGCCTGGGTCGAACACCCTTTACTCTTGGTTTATTCGTTTAAGTTCCCCACCCTTACCCCAAGTAAGTGGCCTGGGTCGAACACCCTTTACTCTCGGTTAATTCGTTCAAGTTCCCCATCCTTACCATAAGTAAGCGGCCTGGGTCAAACACCCTTAACTTGATGTTAATTCGTTTCCCACACTTACCACAAATAAACGGCCAGGGTCGAATACCCTCAATAAAAAATCGAATTCGCCAAACATCACATACATCAAAACACCCACTCATAATTATACCATACCGCTAACGCACCACTATCACACAAGTTATCGGCATCCAATAAAAAACATAGCATACACAAAGCATTCATCATATTAAAAGCAAAGTAAAATAGTGTACGGATTATTACAGACATAGTGTACAGATTATTACAGACATAGAATTCCAGTTTCAAATCAAAAAAAAATAAAGGTCCTACGTTGCCTTATTATCATCACCCTCCACGGCAGCTTCCGCATCCCCCTCATCCTCCCTCACCAACTTCCCATCAACTATGTCATTATCTACGTCGAACCTTGAATTCGAGACATCCACATCTGGATGGAAAAAGGCCGCCTGCCGCAACCCCTTCTCAAAACCATTGATATGCTCCTGGATGACGCTATTCTTCAGATCATCAAGTTCCCCAACAGCCTCATCATACTTATCCTTCAAGTCCTCATAGTCTTCCTCCAACTCCCCTATACGCTTATTCAGTTTATCCTTAGAATCCAAGCAACGCACCTTCCATGTTGCCAGCCTTTTCCTTTCCGCTTCCCAGCCTTCTTTCTCCTTTTCTAAAGTCGCCTTCTCCTCCTCCAGCTTATCCACCTTACTACACGCCGGCTCAGGACTAAGGCCTTGCTTCTAAACTCTACCATTGTTCTCACAATATGATCCACCTCTATATTATCAATAGAGTTAACAACGGTATCCGGGAGGTCGATCGAGATATCCTTCCTAACGGATATCTTCGGCAACTCGATCAACCCGGCTTCAGGCACCTTCTCCCCACTAGCCGACCCCGCCCCGCTAGCCGTTCCAAGAAGAGCTGCCCTTATCTTTTTCACATCTTTGCCCTTCCCGGGTCGAGGCGGAAGCTTAGCTTTCCTTTTCGTCCCGCCATGTACGTGCACCTCCACAACCGATTCCTGCAGGTTGGGAACATCAGCTTTCCCAGCCGCCTTGGCCTTAGCGGCCATTTCCTTCCTCAATGATTGAAAGAGCGTCAGATTCTTCTTGCCAGATTGCGCCATATGCCCTGCAATAACATATCACGACTCGGATCAAAACAACTTAGCATTATTAACACAGCTTAAGTAATAAACAGATACCTTCAATATCTATTATCGGATGCACCGAATTATAAACCCTAACTAGGCCCTTAGTGGGCAACTTATCCACAAACTTCAACAACATCCCCACCACCTCCTTATCACCAGCCGACAACTCCTCCACTCCCATGTCTTTATATCGAGAAGGATTGTTGGTCCAGCTAAAAGGAAACTTGGTACTCCCATCCGCATTCAAAAAATGAGATTTACCCCCTTCCTTGACGACGACTTTGAAGTACCCGTCCTTGAAATGCTTGAAAGACTGGGAGAAGGCATCCAGTCTACTGATGCTAGGGCGACTTATCAAGGATAGCCAAGTAACCGGCCGCCGAGGTCTAGTATCGTAGAAATACAAAAAAGCGTAAGGAGTGGGCTCCAAATATAATGACTGGCACAGGATGCGGAAGGCCTGCAAATAAGCCTAACTATTCGGATGCAGCTGTGTGGGTGCCACATTCAACGCCCGCAACACGCCCATGGTTAAATCGTCTAGCGGCAATCGTACATGAAGTTTAGAGAAGTGGCACATGTACATGTAGAAGAACATTTCGGTAGCCCCTTCCTGCCCGTGGCATACCCGGTCGATAGCGCTGACCCTCTCCAAAGAAACAATACCCCTACTGACACCCTTGGAGATAACAAGTGTGTAATTCAACCAAGAGTTCAGTAAGCGGGACCACCTGAACAGAGACGACTGATCACGGACATCACCAGCCACCCATCCCTTGCCGCCTTTCGCCGGCCAGTTGCTCTCGTCTAACTCTTCGGGGGGATCCTCCCGAACTTCCCTCACAACCTCCACTGGCATCCCACTAGTACCAGCCATAGAACTCGTACCCTCGTCACCAAGCAACCTATCCTTACTCCTCTCCGATTCAGTACTCTCGCTACTACTAAACGTAGACATGCTATCACTACTAGACATACCTGGTTTTATTTTTTACGAGAAGATGTCGGTCGAAAGTGGGAACTAGTCGGACAGTATTACGTGCACAAGATCTCTGGGTTCAGAATTCTCGCAAATGAAAAAAGTAACCTCCCATCCGTTTTCAAACCCATATTTATAGTCCACGATCTCAAACGACGAAAATCTTCCCGCCAAAATGATACCCCAGACCAATCGACACCATCATTACGAAGGATATGACACTTCAAAATGACGGCGCCAAAACTTTTTCGATTTCACAAACTGACACCCTTTCACCTACCTTCTGACAGTTACAAATTCTTAGCCTTAACATTGTTCACCACACTTAAAGGCTGGGGGACTGGTGTATCACACCTAGCCGGTTCTACTAGCATATTAACACATATCACCCTTGGCCGACAACTCATATCGGACAAGGCTGGGGGACTAGTGTACCACACCTAGCCAGACCAAACAAGTAAACAATACGCATGTCAAGGCAGCCAAGTATCCAGCCTAGTCCGGCTTAGCCTAACCTACACCAACGTAAGCCATCAAGACAAATAGCCGGCCTAGACCGACCACTCTAGCATATCCGCTAAGTTTAGAACCTAGGCCGACCACTCTAATGAACTCATCATGATGGAGACGTCCACTTCCAATAAACCTTAAGGGCCTGGGTTTGGGCCCTGGCCCACTCACAAGCCTCACCTAGAGCCCAAGTCAAGGCCTAGCCCATGAAATGGTCAAACGTCATTAATGCTCTATAAATACGCGTGGACCCCATCATTTAAAGGTACGCATTCATTAATCACTGATTTGACTTTAGGAGAACTTTGACTTACTTGAGCTTCGGAGACTCTTCTGCAGGTAACCCCTCCTGGGTTCAAGTTAACATGTATCGACCGAGAAGAGGCCAACTGAGGAGATAGCGGACTACATGGTAAGGTGACGCTTGTGCCTAATCTATCTTATTTGTTCTCTGCAGGAACAATACTCTTACTTTCTTGGTGATAATGTTCCAATTTTTAATTGTAATTTTCATCTTTGTTTTGTACATATGAGGTGTTGTCATATCTTAAAACGGCTAAAGATATGTGTTTATCAGTCTTTAGAATTTTTCTTTTGCATGTTTCACTAAGTCATTGTGGTTGTAATTGAAATACTCTAAAGATAGTGAATTGGGATTGTCATTCTCACATTGGGATGACTGGGAACTAGATATAGGGTTGGCTATACCCGAACCACTATAAAATTACTGTGTGAATTTCTCAATTGCTTTACCCTTTTTTACGCTTCCGATAACACACTTAATTAATAAAATAAAAGAAAAATGATTTTTTCAAGTATAGACATCAAGACAAATTTTTTAAAAGCATCAATTCAACCTTCATTCTTGATGTCATTTGTCTAACACATCTTACCCAAAATAATCAGTCATAGGGTCCTAATTTCAAAAATCAACAATATTAAAAAGGTCGTATCAAACACCATAAGACGTTGAGTGACATTGATGTATTATAATAATTTGCACTCTTCCAAGACATCAAACCATATTACGTAGGCACGAAACATTTGTTTTAGAGAAGAATGGATGGTATTTTTTAGAACCATGCATACTTGATCATTGATTCAACGAAAAAATCACCGGGAGCAATATTAGTCACCTTTTAAGTAAGATGATGAAGTTACCACTAACTCTCGAGCTAAAGTTTAATATTTGATGCCCAAGACTCATAATTCGTGTCATCTAACTTATAATTGGGCAAGTGCACATCGACACAGTTAGTAAAGGCTACCGGGTCAAACACACAATGGCAGATGAGATACAATATTTAAATGTGGTAACAAAAGATGTCATGGAGGAAGAGAGAGATAAAAGACCCTAAAACAACAAATAGCTCCAATCAAATTAACATGGCCAAATACTGAAAGGGGACGAAGAGGCAATGCCGGTGAAAGTTCATTAAAGTGATAGATGTCATCTGATCATGATGATTGATTGTAATCGGTGAATGCTAAATTCATGCTGACATTTATTACTTTAATGATTGTTCTCACTCATTTAGTGGTGACGACTATATTCAAGTATGTTGTTTGGTTGGTAGCAGCAATGTCATTCCAAATTGAAAAATTTTGTTCTCCTACTACTGGAAAATATAGAACGTGGCTAAAACTAGAAGATTCAACTGTTATAATTCATGTCCTAGGTGTCCCTTTTCGACTAAATACAAGATCAATTTACAATATCTAAGTAGTTACAAACCTTAGGTTACAAAAAGGTTTTACAAACTTAAAGCCCCCTAATATATTTATAATAAAGAGTGATATAAAATACTCGTGACTAAATGCCATAGTTAATGTAAGAATTTACATGAAGTTTTTTAGAAAGATATTCAAAAGAGTCATTTCCACCTAAGCATTGGTAAAAGAGTAAAAACTACAAATATACATCTTATATTGAATGTTGGATTGTGGCATGGTATTTTTACCCTTACTACAAAGATTCGATATAAATAAAATGAAGATCAGCTCATTGTATAACACCAAAGGTTGTCTAATGAGAGACAATCTTTAACATCAGAAATAAAACCTTGTTTGAGCTTCCATGAGTCTTCACCGATTAGAATCAATCATAATGAACATATGACACCTGTTACTTTAATGAGTGTCATCACTCATTCAGAGGTGACGACTATATTCAAGTATGTTGTTTTATTGGTAGCAGCAATGTCATGCCAAACTGAAATTTTTTATTCTCCTAATACTGGGAAATATAGAACGTGGCTAAAATTAGAATATTCAACTGCTACAATTCATGTCATAGAAATCCCTTTTCGACTAGATATAAGATCAATTTGCAATATCTAAGTGGGTACAAACCTTAGGTTACAAAAAGGTTTTACAAAGATAAAGTCCCCTAATATATTTATAATAAAGAGTGATATAAAATACTCGTGACTAAATGCCAAAGTTAAATGTTTGATGCCCAAGTCGGGTAATACTCTATTGTTTACCGCATTTTATATTTTCTATTATTACAGGAACCTAGCTTTTTGGTTTGGCATGACATTGCTGCTACTACCCAAACAACACCGTTGAATGTAGTCGTCGCCTCAAATGAGTGAAGAAACTCATTAAAGTAACAAGTATCATACGATTACAATGATTGACTATAATCGGTGAAGGCTAATGGAAACTCAAAAAAGGTATTCTTCCATATGGTAAAGATAGTCTTTCATTAGACAACCTTTGGTGTTCTACAATGAGCTTATCTCCATTTTGTATATTTCAAAGCTTTATAGTAAGGGTAAAAACACAATGCCACAGTCCAACATGCAACTTAAAATGAGTGTTCATAATCTTGACCCATTTACAAATGCCTAAAGGGTGGAGGTGACTCTTCTGAATACCTTTCTCAAAAACTATTCTAAAGATGGATAGAACGGTTAAGAATGTACATAAAAGATATCTTGGCAAAGGTTCCAACTGTAAGGTAGTGAATGCCTAAGTTCATCATATAGGTTCGAACGTATAACATCTTGTTGGGTATCAGTATCATCTCAATCAATGATAAATTATTGACCTTCCGCAGCCTCACTATCTAAATGATATTGTGTGCCAATTTAATGTAAATTTCTTCCATCATTTCTCTGAACATGAAATTTAATGTAAGAATTTACATGAAGTGAGAAATTAGCTACACACCACTATCTCGGCTTATCTATGAGCCTTTTGTCTTTATGTCCAGGTTGAATTTAGAAGAAACTTGATAAAGGTCAAAGTCATCATCATTTTTGCCTTTATAAAAAGCAAATGTGGAATAACATTTTTTGAAAGCAACATTTACTTTTTATTTTATGTTTTTGCCAAAACACAACATATAAATACAAGATACTTATAGATAAGTTCAGAAAATGGCTCGTTAATTTTTCCATTTTCATGAAGAGTCTAGTAAATTCCATATGTTCAGAGAAATGAAGGAAAAAACGTACATTAAATTGGTATATAAGATCCTTTACCATGGTGAAACTAAAAAAATCAATTGTTTATCTTTGATTGGGCTGGTATTGATACAACCAAATGTCACACGTTCAAACCTATAAGATGAACTTATGTGTTAACTCATTTACATTTAGACCATTCGCCTTTGCCAAGAGATATTTTATGTACTTTCTGAACTATTGGATCCATCCTTATAAAAGTTTTTTAGAAAGATATTCAGATGAGTCATTTCCACCTAAGCATTGGTAAAGAGTAAAAACTACAAATATATGTCTTATATTGAATGTTGGACTGTGGCATGGTATTTTTACCCTTACCACAAAGATTCAATATAAATAAAATTAAGATTGCAACATCCCTAAACAATATTACTGGTTTTTAATAAATAACATATAAAATAACCACTAAAAAATAAAATACCTGATTTAATAGGATACTGTTTCCCTAAAAAACATCGGAAAATTAAAACCCAAAAAAGTAACCGTAACGTAGTTTGAATGTACACAATTGTTCTATACAAAATTTACTAAAGTTCAGCATAAATAAGTTTTACATCAAAATCAACAAAAATAAAGTTTGCTTTCAAAAGCCCAAGTAGCACATGCTCTTCGTCTCTATGTATCTCCTGGCTCACTTGTCAAACCATCTGCTCCCAGATAACAAATTATCCGATCATCGCCACACACACACAAATAATGTGAGCTATGAACAATATATAAACATATACATGAATCAAATATGCCACCCATCCCAAAATAACATAACTTAACATTTCATGATTTCAAATTACCCAACCACAACCTCATAGTCCATCATGAGGCATATACATGAACTAGGTCTTGGGACTTCACTGTGCTCCCACGAAACTAACTCATTCGTGGTCCAACCCTATGAGCCTATCCCACTCATAGTCCTGCTCTACAGACTCTTCCTCTGTAGTAAAACATCCAAGTCTTCTCAACTTGGACCCTGGCACGCACGCAATCACCATACTATGGACTCCTCGCCCAATAGTAGCCGACGGGAACAAAACAGTTCCATGCTCATCATGTGTCCAACCACCAAGCACATCCCAGACCCCTATCGGACTTAGTTCTTGAAGCCCTAATTACCACACCACATGCATATACTTACTATACTTAAAAGAAAACAGCCAAATCACACACACATGGAACTTCGCATAAACTCGCTTAAGCTAGGCACTCTCGCCCAAGCTAAGCCCTCAGCCTCGCTTAGGCTAGCTCACCTCGCCTGAGCGAGCTTAAAACAACAACATCATCACGTTATCTCGCTTAGGCGAGATCATCTCTCGGCCAAACACCTAATTCAATCTCGCCAAGGCTACAATGCAAGCAAAACATCACACATGACCACGACATCTCGCTTAGGCGAGGCCGTCTCGCCTGAGCGAGACCCTGGTTCGCTCAACTCACAAAACTCCTTGCTTGGACGAGGTTTCGCGCTCAGAACACCCAGGTCACCTCGCGACCTCGCTTAGGCAAGTGTCTCTCACCTGAGCGAGAGACCAAGTCGCTCAACACTAACTCAGGTCGTCTGAGCGAATTGCTCGAGCCAAAACTCTGATTGAACTCCTGCAACTCTCGCCTAGACGAGAGGGAGTCGCTTGGGCGAAACTTGCAAGGTTTCGCCACTGTCCATACACCAAAATACTCAAAGCCAATACCAAAATCACCAATTACGCATTACCAACAATTGGACACGATGCACAAACATATATACATGACTTAGGCACAATTTGGTTCCCAGAAGTTCAAGTCGAACCACAAACAATATTCACAGTGTAGGAAACTCTCACATTTGTACAATTCCATGAGCAATTTGATAAAACAATTATCACAGTACCCAAACCCCTAATCTCCATCATACATAATCTGAATTTCCTGGCACAAATCCATCAAAATCACGTACATATAACTGTAGTACGAAAAATAGAGTTCAACTCCCTTAACTTGTAATTTTTGAATGAGATTGCGATAAAGAGAAAGTTCCTTGTTCAGCAATACCTTGCTTCAGCCCTTTGCACACTCAATTCAACCTCTCACTCTCCAATTTCACTATGCTCTCAAGATACCACAAAACAATTGCAGAAACCCTTCTTTCTACCTAAATTTTGTCTTTTATAGGTGTCTTTAAAATGGGTTTTAAAAATAAAACGAAATTGGGCTTTATTGTGGTTTTAATTCCCCTTCAAGGTTAATTATTTGGTGGTTTTTCCAACCCTCTTGGCTGTCCCATTCTACTAGGTTCTCTCTACCTTTCCACATTCATCCCAAGCTAAGTTTAGTAAAAAGAAAGGTTAAGTTCCATGTACCAAGGTTTGAACTTGTGACCCTCCGCTCATAATGCCAAGCACAACCACTATGCCAATTCACATTTGGTGATACACTCCAATCAATAATAGTTTATATTATCAATTCTATACTCATACATATTATTAAAAATTAATAATAAAACAATAACACATAATTAGCATACATAGGACTTAAAACCAAGTCCATTCACACAACCAAAGTACTCTCAACCACTTGTGCTAGTACTTTTCCACACCACATTAAACCATAATAAATGCCATAAAGGCGCTTTCTACCCGCATTTATTAAGTAATTATTTAATTAATTAATTTTCGCGAGTCTTACAAAGATCAGCTCATTGTATAACACCAAAGGTTGTCTAATGAGAGACAATCTTTAACATCCGAAATAAAACCTTGTTTGAGCTTCGATGGGCCTTCACCGATCAGAATTAATCATCATGAACGTATGACACATTTTACTTTAATGAGTGTCATCACTCATTCAGAGGTGACGACTATATTCAAGTATGTTGTTTGGTTGGTAGCAGCAATGTCATGCCAAACTGAAAATTTTTGTTCTCCTACTACTGGGAAATATAGAACGTGGCTAAAATTAGAAGATTCAACTGCTATAATTCATGTCATAGAAGTCCCTTTTCGACTAGATACAAGATCAATTTACAATATCTAAGAGGGTACAAACCTTAGGTTACAAAAAGGTTTTACAAACTTAAAAACCCCTAATATATTTATAATAAAGAGTGATATAAAATACTCGTCACTAAATGCCATAGTTAAATGTTTGATGCCCAAGTCGGGTAATACTCTATTGTTTATCGCATTCTATATTTTTATTATTACAGGAGCCTAGATTTTTAGTTTGGCATGACATTGTTACTACTACCCAAATAACACACTTGAATGTAGTCGTCGCCTCAAATGAGTGAAGAAACTCATTAAAATAACAGGTATCATACGATCACGATTATTGACTATAATCGATGAAGGCTAATGGAAGCTCAAACAAGCTATTCTTCCATATCGTAAAGATAGTCTTTCATTAGACAATCATTGGTGTTCTACAATGAGCTAATCTCCGTTTTATTTATTTCAAAGCTTTAAAGTAAGGGTAAAAACACCATGCCACAGTCCAACATCCTACTTAAAATGCGCGTTCATAATCTTGATCCATTTACAAATGCCTAAAAGGTGGAGGTGACTCTTCTGAATACCTTTCTCAAAAACTATTCTAAAGATGGATTCAACGGTTAAGAATGTACATAAAAGATCTCTTGGCAAAGGTTCCAACTGTAAGGTAGTGAATGCCTAAGTTCATCTTATAGGTTCGAACGTATAACATCTTGTTAGGTATCAGTATCATCTCAATCAAAGATAAATTATTGATCTTTCGTAGCCTCACTATCTAAATGACATTGTGTGCCAATTTAATGTAAATTTCTTCCTTCATTTCCCTGAACATTCAATTTAATGTAAGAATTTACATGAAGTGGGAAATTAGCTACAAGCCACTATCTCGGCTTATCTATGAGCCTTTTGTCTTTATGTCTAGGTTGAATTTAGAAGAAACTTGATAAAGGTCAAAGTCATCATCATTTTTGCCTTTATACAAAGCAAATGTGGAACAACATTTTTTGAAAGCAACATTTACTTTTCATTTTATGTTTTTGCCAAAACACAACATATAAATACAAGATACTTATAGATAAGTTCAGAAAATGGCTCGTTAATTTATCCATTTTCGTTAAAAGTCTACTAAATTCCATATGTTCAAAGAAATGAAGGAAAAAACCTACATTAAATTGGCATGTAAGATCCTTTACCATAGTGAGACTAAAAAAAACAAATTCTTTATCTTTGATTGGGATGGTATTGATACAACCAAATGTCATACGTTCAAACCTATAAGATTAACTTATGTGTTAACTCATTTACAACTAGAACATTCGCCTTTGTCAAGAGATATTTTATGTACTTTCTGAATTATTGGATCCATCCTTATAAAAGTTTTTTAGAAAGATATTCAGAAGAGTCATTTCCACCTAAGCATTGGTAAAAGAGTAAAAATTACAAATATATGTTGGACTGTGGCATGGTATTTTTACCCTTACTACAAAGGTTCGATATAAATAAAATGAAGATCAGCTCATTGTATAACACCAAAGGTTGTCTAATGAGAGACAATCTTTAACATCAGAAATAAAACCTTGTTTGAGCTTCCATGGGCCTTCACCGATTAGAATTAATCATCATGAACGTATGACACATGTTACTTTAATGAGTGTCATCACTCATTCAGAGTTGACGACTATATTCAAGTATGTTGTTTGGTTGGTAGCAACAATGTCATGCCAAACAGAAATTTTTATTCTCCTACTACTGGGAACTATAGAACGTGGCTAAAATTAGATGATTCAACTGCTATAATTCATGTCATAGAAGTCCCTTTTTGACTAGATAGAAGATCAATTTACAATATCTAAGTGGTTACAAACCTTAGGTTACAAAAACGTCTTACAAACTTAAAGTCCCCTAATATATTTATAATAAAGAGTGATATAAAATACTCGTCACTAAATGCCATAGTTAAATGTTTGATGCCCAAGTCGGGTAATACTCTATTGTTTATCGCATTCTATATTTTTATTATTACAGGAGCCTAGATTTTTAGTTTGGCATGACATTGTTACTACTACCCAAATAACACACTTGAATGTAGTCGTCGCCTCAAATGAGTGAAGAAACTCATTAAAATAACAGGTATCATACGATCACGATTATTGACTATAATCGATGAAGGCTAATGGAAGCTCAAACAAGCTATTCTTCCATATCGTAAAGATAGTCTTTCATTAGACAATCATTGGTGTTCTACAATGAGCTAATCTCCGTTTTATTTATTTCAAAGCTTTAAAGTAAGGGTAAAAACACCATGCCACAGTCCAACATCCTACTTAAAATGCGCGTTCATAATCTTGATCCATTTACAAATGCCTAAAAGGTGGAGGTGACTCTTCTGAATACCTTTCTCAAAAACTATTCTAAAGATGGATTCAACGGTTAAGAATGTACATAAAAGATCTCTTGGCAAAGGTTCCAACTGTAAGGTAGTGAATGCCTAAGTTCATCTTATAGGTTCGAACGTATAACATCTTGTTAGGTATCAGTATCATCTCAATCAAAGATAAATTATTGATCTTTCGTAGCCTCACTATCTAAATGACATTGTGTGCCAATTTAATGTAAATTTCTTCCTTCATTTCCCTGAACATTCAATTTAATGTAAGAATTTACATGAAGTGGGAAATTAGCTACAAGCCACTATCTCGGCTTATCTATGAGCCTTTTGTCTTTATGTCTAGGTTGAATTTAGAAGAAACTTGATAAAGGTCAAAGTCATCATCATTTTTGCCTTTATACAAAGCAAATGTGGAACAACATTTTTTGAAAGCAACATTTACTTTTCATTTTATGTTTTTGCCAAAACACAACATATAAATACAAGATACTTATAGATAAGTTCAGAAAATGGCTCGTTAATTTATCCATTTTCGTTAAGAGTCTACTAAATTCCATATGTTCAAAGAAATGAAGGAAAAAACCTACATTAAATTGGCATGTAAGATCCTTTACCATAGTGAGACTAAAAAAATCAATTATTTATCTTTGATTGGGATGGTATTGATACAACCAAATGTCATACGTTCAAACTTATAAGATGAACTTAAGCATTCACTACTCTACAGTTGGAACATTTGCCTTTGTCAAGAGAGATTTTATGTACATTTTCAACTGTTGGATCCATCCTTAGAATAGTTTTTAAGAAAGGTATTCAGAAGAGTTACCTCCACCTTTTAGGCATGTGTAAATGGGTCAAGATTATGAACATGCGTCTTAAGTTGCATGTTGGACTGTGGCATGGTGTTTTTACTCTTACTATAAAACTTTGATATATACAAAATGGAGATTAGCTTATTGTAGAACACCAAAGGTTGTCTAATGAAAGACTATCTTTATCATCCTGAAAAATGACTTCTTTGAGCTTCCCTAAGCTTTCACCGATTAGAATCAATCATCATGAACGTATGACACCTTTTACTTTAATGAGTGTCAAAACTTATTAAGAGGTGACGACTATATTCAAGTGTGTTGTTTGGATGGTAGCAACAATGTCATGCCAAGATAAAAATCTAGGTTCTCCTAGTAATACAAAATATAGAATGCGGTTAACAATAGAGTATTAACCAATTTGGACATTCAAAAATAAACTTTGGCATGACATTGTTGTTACTACCCAAATAACAAACTTGAATGCAGTCGTCGCCTCAAATGAGTGAAGAAACTCATTAAAGTAACAGGTATCATACAATCACGATGATCGACTATAATCGGTGAAAGCTAATGGAAGCTCAAACAAGGTATTTTTCTAGATAATAAAGATAGTCTTTCATTAGACAACCTTTGGTGTTCTACAATAAGCTTATCTTCATTTTGTATATGTCAAAGTTTTATAGTAAGAGGAAAAACATCATGTCACAGTCCAACATGCAACTTAATACGCATGTTCATAATCTTGACCCATTTACACATGCCTAAAAGGTGAAGGTGACTCTTCTGAATACCTTTCTCACAAACTATTCTAAGAATGGATCCAACAGTTGAAAATATACATAAAATCACTCTTGACAAAGACAAAGGTTCCAAGTGTAGAGTATTGAATGCTTAAGTTCGTCTTAAAGATTTGAACGTATAACATTTTGTTGGGTATCAATATCATCCCAATCAAAGATAAACTTATGATATTTCGCAGCCTCACTATGTAAAGGATATTACATGTCAATTTAATGTAAATTTCTTCCTTCATTTCTCTGAACATGAAATTTAATGTAAGAATTTACATGAAGTTGGAAATTAGCTACAAGTCACTATCTCGGCTTATCTATTAGCCTTTTGTCTTTATGTCCAGGTTGAAATTTAGAAGAAACTTGATAAAGGTCAAAGTCAGCATCATTTTTTCCTTTATACAAAACAAATGTGGAACAACATCTTTTGAAAGCAACAATTACTTTTCATTTTATGTTTTTGCCAAAACACAACATATAAAGACAAGATGCTTATAGATAATTTCAGAAAATGGCTCGTTAATTTTTCCATTTTCATGAAGAGTCTAGTAAATTCCATATGTTAGAGAAATGAAAGGTAAAACATACATTAAATTGGCATGTAAGATCCTTTACCATAGTGAGACTAAAAAAATCAATTGTTTATCTTTAATTGGGATGGTATTGGTACAACCAAATGTCATACGTTCAAACTTATAAGATGAACTTAAGCATTCACTACTCTACAGTTGGAACATTTGCCTTTGCCAAGAGAGATTTTATGTACATTTTCAACTGTTGGATCCATCCTTAGAATAGTTTTT
>Ga0214544_1003366_pt1:0-2500 | contig 33083 bp, 8 predicted proteins | sample CNSS3metaG_FD_160074 | JGI IMG/M metagenome (GOLD analysis project Ga0214544, IMG submission 160074) | Root nodule microbial communities from cowpea collected in UCLA plant growth center, Los Angeles, California, USA - CNSS3 | ecosystem: Host-associated > Plants > Roots > Nodule | place...
TATTTATTTAAAAATATTATATATATATATATATATATATATATATATATATATATATATATATATATATATATATATATATATATATATATTCATCACAAATTTGATTATAAGTTATGCAAAGCAACCCTTATTACTTACACTAGGTGGCTGACTTATATAAAAAATAGGTCAAATCATATCTGCAATATAAGTGAGGAATAGTGAACAAATGGGTGGGGAAGTGCATGTTTCATTTTGTACAACTTTTTTAAACTTACTAATAAATCTTCTATTTGTTATCCAAATTGGTTGTACTTCTTATGTACCATGAATTTGATAAAAGTCACAAAAATTAACACTTATTGCTTTCATTGAATGAATGTCTTGAAAAAAAAATGTCAAACAAGATAGGCAAATAAGTGGGGCACAATGAACAAATAAGTGGAGAGTTGTGTTACTTTTCTTACAATTTTTTAAAATTTAATGATCAATCTTTTTTTATCATCTAAAGGGATTTACTTCTTATGTACCACAAATTTGATTACAAGTCACAAAAATCAACTCTTATTGCTTGCATTAGGTGACTGACTTGAAGAAAAAAATAGGTTAAATCATGTCTGCAACATATGTGGCGAATTGCATATTACTTTTTGTACAATTTTTTTAAACTTATTTATCAATCTTTTGTTTGTTATCCAATTGAATGTACTTTTTTTATACCACGAATTTGATAACAAGTCACAAAAATCTTATTTCTTGCATTGAATTACTGAAGGCCAAACCAGATAGGCAAATAAGTTGGGCACAATGAACAAATAAGTGGGGAACTGCGTATTACTTTTCGTACAATTTTTTAAAATTTACTAATCATTTTTTTTTGTCATCTAAAGAGATGTACTTTTTATGTACCATGAATTTGATTATAAGTTACACAAATCAACCCTTATTGTTTGCACTATGAGGCCGGCTTGAAAAAAAAGGTCTAATCAGATCTACAATCTAAGTGGGGAATAATGAACAAATGGGTGGGGAACTGCATATTACTTTTTGTACAATTTTTTATAAATTTTCTAATCAATATTTTTCTTATCATCCAAAGAGATGTACTTCTTATGTACCACAAATTTGATTACAAGTCACAAAAATCAACCTTTACTGCTTTCGCAAGGTTGCTGGCTTAAAGAAAAAAAAATGTCAAATGATATTTGCAACATAAGTAGAAATAGTGAACAAATGAGTGGGGAACTACATATTAATTTTTTGTACAAATTTTTTGAACTTACTAATCAATCTTTTGTTTATTATCCAATTGGATGTACTTCTTATGTACAAAGAATTTGATAACAAGTCACAAAAATCAACTCTTATTTCTTGAACTGAAAGGTTAACTTGAAAAAAAAAAAGGTCAAACATGATATGCAAATAAGTGGAGGCACAATGAACAAATAAGTGGGAGTTGCATATTACTTTTCGTACAATTTTTTAAAATTTACTAATCAATCTTTTTTTATTATTCAAAGGGATGTACTTCTTATGTACCACAAATTTGATTACATTGCACAAGGTCTGGCTTGAAGAAAAAAAAAGGTAAAATCATATTTGCAACATAAGTGGGGAATAGTGAACAAATGAGTGGAGAATTGCATATTACTTTTTGTACAAATTTTTTAAACTTACTAATCAATCTTTTGTTTGTTATCCAATTGGATGTACTTCTTGTGTACCACGAATTTGATAATAAATCAAAAAATCAACCGTTATTCTTTGCATTGAATGACTTGAAAAAAAAAGTCAAACCATATATGCAAATAAGTGGGGCATAATGAACAAATTAGTGGGAGCTACGTATTACTTTTCATACAATTTGTTAAACTTGATTGATCAATATTTTTTTTATCATTCAAAGGGATGTACTTCTTATGTACCACAAATTTAATTACATTGCAGAAAAAATAGATAAAATCATATATGCAACATAAGTCGGGAATAGTGAACAAATGATTGGGGAACTGCGTATTATTTATTGTACAATTTTTTTAAACTTAAAATCAATCTTTTTTTTGGGTATCCAATTGAATTTACTTCTTATGTTCCACGAATTTGATAACAAGTCATAAAAATCAAACCTTTTTACTTGCATTGAATGACTAAGTTGAAAAAGAAAAAAGCAAAACCAAATATGCAAATAAGTGGGACATAATGAACAAATAAGTGGCAAACTGCGTATGACTTTTTGTACAACTTTTTAAAATTTATTTAACCAATATTTTTTGTTATCAATCAAAGGGATGTACTTCTTATGTACCATAAATTTGATTACAAGTCACACAAATCAACCCTTATTGTTTGCACTAGGTGGCTAGCTTGAAGAAAAAGATAGGTCAAACCATATCTGCAACATAAGTGGGGAACAATGAACAAATGAGTGGGGAACTGCATACTACATTTTGTACAAATTTTTTAAACTTACTAATCAATCTTTTGTTTGTTATCCAATTGGATGTACTTCTTATGTACC
>Ga0214544_1003366_pt1:7500-33083 | contig 33083 bp, 8 predicted proteins | sample CNSS3metaG_FD_160074 | JGI IMG/M metagenome (GOLD analysis project Ga0214544, IMG submission 160074) | Root nodule microbial communities from cowpea collected in UCLA plant growth center, Los Angeles, California, USA - CNSS3 | ecosystem: Host-associated > Plants > Roots > Nodule...
TATGTGTGATTTCTTTTGTATGTACAATTATAATAAATTATTTATTCATTTTTATTTTTATTGTATTAGTGACACTAATTAAATATATAAATTTTGAATTTTGAATATATTATATTAGCTCCCCCAAAATTATTAGTCAAGATCCGCCACTGCCATTATATATACAACTAACACTTTAATATTTATTTGATTTAATATTAATTTTGAAATTGTCTCACGATTTTTAAAGAGCTATTATTCCTTTTAAAATCATAATTTTAGTCTCTTATATCCAATTAAAATAAAAAACAGTATTACAAAAGTGATGACATGAATGTGTTATTGATATGCAATCAACATATGTTTAACAGAAAAAAAAATTATTATGTTTTTTTAAATTTGATTTAATTAAAAATTTAAATATAGTAAAATGATATTATAACAAATGAGACAAAATAGATTATTTAGTTTGTCTAATTTTATGTTATTGTAATTTTTTTCTCTATTTTAATACTTGGAACATAAAGTTTATCGTTTTCTACTTTCTAAACTTATATTTTTCAGTCCTTAATATAGGTAGAGTTTGAAATACATTGATTTTGTTAAATATAAAGATAAACAATGAATAAAATTTTATGAAAATAAAACACTAAAATATCATTTATTTAAGAATGGTAACATATTCAACCCCCCCCGCTAAAAAAAAAAAAAAAAACTACCATATTCACCTTCAAAAGCCAGACATCACAAGAAAATATTGCTTATGGATAAGCATAGTACCCATTTATATTTACATTGACTAAAATAGGATAAATTTACCTACCTATCTCAAACTGTAATAAAATTACATCTAATCTTTCAAATCTTACGATACAATCAATCTGAAAACTGTTAACAGAAGGGATAAGATGAACATATATATACATAAATATATTAACAAAAACTTGTAGGGACAAAAATACTATTTTTGATACTTATATATATTTTTTGAATATAATAATTTTTTGTAATCGTGAAAAAATAATATCAAATGGCTGTATATATATTCAACTTCCAATTTATCTTTTTATATTAATTTTTAAACTATAAATTTGAAAGTAAAAAAAAGAAACACAATACGATAAGAAATCCTTATTTGCAAGAACCATTAGCTCTAAACAATAATCATTAAGCATCTGTAGCATAAATTTTATTAAATATACAGATTAAAAATGTAAATTTGGATAAAAATAAAAAAAAAAAAACAATCATGATATGTGTAGAATAAAAAATATATCCAACCCTTACTTTGTCTTAAAGCAATCGAATTCCACTTCACAGTCACAGTCGAGATCAAGACTGAAAATTATTGCTTTTCTTCCAACACTTTCTATTTCCAACTAGCAGAAGTAACTAGTCATATCATATCATATCATATCTTACAGACACAACATAAAACCAGATAAACCATGCTCACATTTCTTAAAACTAAATGAGATTACATAAATTTATCCATTGAAATATCATAGAAATGCATTAATAAACAGCATTTTAATAAATGAAAAGAGATAGAAAATAGAATCCATCACAATTTGATTGAACTCCAGAAGAGTGGAGTGTAATTTACTAAGAAAATAAAAAGATCTTACAAACACAGACATTTCTACCTCTATATGGCTCCATTTTCCTAATCATGTTACATATCAAACTTACCAGTTTTTATTTCTCTTCCAACCAGACAAATTTGTAAAACAGCAGAGTTGCAGAAGTAAGAAAAGGTGAAAAAGTGAGAAGAGAGAGACGTAGTATGATTCAGAGAAGGATTGGATATTCATGGTGGTTGACGGTGAAACTCAGTGAAGAGTATGGAAAGAGAAGATGATGTTGAGCAGTGAGTTCTTCGAGGGCGAGACGAGCGTCGGAGAAGACGTAGAAGACAGAGGAGATGAGCATGAGGAAGTAGGTGGTGATCGGTGCCATCTTCTTCTCAGAACTCTGCAATGCATAAATGGTTAAAAAGAAGAGAAATGAGTTTGGTAGGTAAAGTGCGTTGTTGAGAAGAGGACAACAACGGAAATTACCAGTGTGGATGCTCAAGTTATGTTTTGTAGCCAGATCCCAAAGCGGTTGCTCAAAAACAACAAAACACAACACAAACTTTCCTACCTTACTACTGCATCTATATATATATACAGAAGAAATTTTTTATTGTTTTAGTTTGGATTGGGAAGTACAGGAAAAGGAAAAAAAATTGGATAATTAGATTGTTTGGGTTAAAAAATTAAATTACAAATTATAGTTTGTTTTTATTCATTTGATGAAATGAAAAAAAATTAATTATTGTCAAAATTCTATGTATGAGTCATGTCTCACATATATATTAAAAAGCAATATTATATAAAGATAAAAATTTATAAAATCATTCAATTGACCGTGAATTACATAATATAAAAATTATTAGAGTATACTAATTAAGATGAGTGTAATAAGAATTGCAGAATGATTAATTATGAAGTAATTATTTTATGAAATGAAAATGATATTAAAAAGTAATTCAAATTAAAATTTAATTTCGTTAAATAATGTATAATTTCTTTCGTATATCAATTTAAGAAATATATGCATGTACTAAAATTAATTCACAAGTTAATTGATTTAATTTTAATAAAAAGAGTCATGAAATTAATTATCAATTGTTGAAATAATTTACTTCATTAAATATGAAAATTTGAATTATTCTATTTTATTTTTTATTCTAATATTTTTTTTTGTTTAAAAGAAACAAATGTTATATTGTATTTTATTTAAATATAATTTATTTTAATATTAATATTTTTTATGAAATAGTTAATTCTATTTTTTTAATGTAATTGATTATGAGCATTTTTTTTAATTGTTGTAAAAAATTTTAAGTAAGATTTTGTTTACTTTTCATATTTTAATACTTTGGTTTTCAAATTTTAATAGTCCTTTTTCGTTTCTCACGTTTCTCATATTTCGGTAGCTGGAAATAAAGACAACATAATGTTATGAACCGCTCTCTTTTATTTCTCTACTGTACGGGAATTCATGTCATAATGTTTTATTTTTCTACTGTACGGGAATTCGTGTCATAATGTTATAAATAGTATAGAAAACGTACAAAAAGTAATGTAAGTGCAGAGCAATATTGAACTGGTCTTTATCTTGTATTTAGCTCGAAGAGCCAGAGAGGGATAAAAATCTTTAAATTGTGAACAAATTAAAATTAAAAGATGAAGATGGATTCTTCTAAAAATATTCACCGTGAAGTATGATTTAATCTTTATTTTTCGCTGTGTTCACAAGACATATTTCTCCACTAACAAAAGTCATAACTTGATACAACATAACTTACTGATTATATTTTATTTTATTTACTTTATAAATTTTAAAAATTATTAGGCTATATGTCATAGTATCGCTTCACTTGACTCAAAAGCAGCTGACAATTAGTTTACTCTATAAATTTAATTTTTTTAATGATAAAAGACATATTTAATCTTTTAGACTAACTCTTTTCTCTATAAGTACACTATACTAGTTAATAATATAAATAAACAAATAGATATGTTTGTCAAAAAGATTAAAAATATTTTTCAAGTTTCACCTTAATATATATAATAAAGTTTAAAATAGGAACTTATGATATGATTTAGAAATAGGTTAAATCATATTTGCAATATAAGTGAATAGTGGATCAATTGCATACTATTTTTTGTACAATTTTTTTAAACTTAGTAATCAATATTTTGTTTGTTATCCAATTGGATGTATTTTCACGAATTTGATAACAAGTCACAAAATCCAACCATTGTTGCTTGCATTGAATGACTGACTTGAAAAAAAAAATAGATCACCCAAATAGGCAAATAAGTGGGGCACAATGAATAAATAAGTGGGGGTTGTATATTACTTTTCGTAAAACTTTTTAAAATTCACTAGTCAATATATTTTGTCATCCAATGAGATGTACTTCTTATATACAACAAATTTGATTATAAGTTACACAAATTAACTCTTATTGCTTGCACTAGGTGGCCGACTTGAAAAAAAAATAGGACAAATCAGATCTCCAATCTAAGTGAAGAACAATGAACAAATGAGTGGGGAACTGCATATTACTTTTTGTATAATTTTTCTAAACTTACAAATCAATATTTTGTTTGTTATCCAATGAGATGTACTTTATGTATCACGAGTTTGATTACAAGTCACAAAAATCAACCATTATTGCTTGCATTAATTGACTGACTTGAAAAAAAAATTGTGTAATAAATAAGTACATCCCATTGGTTGATTTTTGTAACTTATAATAGAATTCGTTGTACAGAAGAAGTAAATCTCATTGGTTGACAAAAATGTTTGATCAGTAAATTTTATAAAATTATATGAATAATAATATGCAGCTCTCTATTTTTTTTTCACTGTGCCCCACTTATTTGGCTATTTTATTTGGCCTATTTTTTTCAAGTTAGTAATTCAATGCAAGCAATAAGGGTTGACTTTTGTGACTTGTTATCAAAGTCGTGGTACATAAGAAGTACATCCAATTGGATAACAAACAAAGATTGATTAGTAAATTTGTATAAAAATTATAAAAAGTAATATGCAGTTCCCCACTCATTTGTTCACTATTCCTCACTTTTGTTGTAGATATGATTTGTCCTATTTTTTTTCTTCAAGCCAGCCACCTAGTGCAAGCAATAAAGGTTGATTTGTGTAACTTATAATAGAATTTGTTATACATAAGAAGTAAATCTCATTGGATGTCATTGGATGGCATTTACTTCTTATGTACAACAAATTATATTATAAATTACACAAATCAACCCTTATTGCTTCCACTAGGTGACTGACTTGAAGAAAAAATAGGACAAATCATATATGTAACAAAGGTGAGGAATAGTGAACAAATGAGTGGAGAACTACATATTAAATTTTTTTACATTTTACAAATTTACTATTCATTTCTTTGTTTGTTATCGAGTTGGATGTACTTCTTATATAGCACAAATTTGATAAGAAGTCAAAAAAATCAATTATTATTGCTTGCATTGAATGACTAACTTGAAAATAAATAGGCAATACCAGATAGGCAAATAAGTGGGGCATAATGAACCAATAAGTGGGGAGTTACGTATTACTTTTCGTAAAATTTTATAAAATCTACTGATCACACTTTTTTTTTCATCCAATGGGGTGTACCACGAATTTTATTGTTACTTGCATTGAATGACTCACTTGAAAAAAAAAATAGACCAAACTAGATAGACTAATAAGTGAGGCACAATGAACAAATAAGTGGGGAGCTGCATATTACTTTTCGTTCAACTCTTTAAAATTTAGACAATCTTTTTTTTTTGTCATCCAATGGGATGTAATTCTTATATACCACGAATTTGATTATAAGTTAAACAAAATCATATCTGCAACAAAAGCAACAAAAGTGGAGAATAGTGAACAAATGAGTTTGTAACTGCATATTACTTTTTGTACAATTTTTTTAAAAATTTATTAATCAAACTTTTGTTTGTTATCCCACTGAATGCCTTTTTATGTACCATAAATTTAATAACAAGTCACAAAAGTCAACCCTTATTGCTTGCATTTAATGACTAACTTGAAAAAAATAGGCCAAAAATAATAGCCAAAAAAAGTGGGGCATAATGAAAAAGAAATAGACTTGTGTATTATTTTTCGTAAAATTTTATAAAATTTACTAATCAATCATCTTTGTAATCCAATGGAATTTACTTCTTATGTACAACAAATTATATTATAAATTACACAAATCAATCCTTATTGCTTCTAGTAGGTGGTTGGCTTGAAGAAAAAATAAGACAAATCATATCTGCAACAAAGGTGAGGAATAATGAACAAATGAGTGGGGAACTACATATTACTTTTTATACAATTTTTTTACAAATTTACTAGTCAATATTTGTTTGTTATCCAATTGGATGTACTTCTTATGTACCACAAATTTGATAACAAGTCAAAAGAATCAATTCTTAGGCAATACCAGATAGACAAATAAATGGGACACAATGAACCAATAAGTGAGAAGTTGTGTATTACTTTCCGTAGTTTTAAAATTTACTAATCAATTTTTTCTTTATCATTCAAAAAATGTACTTCTTATGTATCACGAATTTTATTATAAGTCACAAAAATCAACCCTTATTGCTTACATTGAAGGACTGACTTGGTAAAAAAAATAGGCCAAACTAGATAGACCATTAAGTGGAGCACAACAAGTAAACAAATGGGAAGCTCTGTATTACTTCTCGTACAATAATATATATATATATATTAACATTTTATTTTATTTTTAAAATATAAATTAAACAAATTAAAAAATTGCATTACAAATAAATTTTAAAAAATATAACAATTAAAAAATAATAAGTAAATAAAATAATAATTACAAAATAAATAAATAAATAAATATATACATATATATATATATATATATATGTGTGTGGATGTCAAAATCCATTTTTTGTTAAAAAATTAACTTTTTAATTTAATTTAATTTTAAATTATTATTTATGTCATATGTATTATATAAAAATTAAATTAAATATATATTTAAAATTAGATATATGTTAATTTTTTTTAGATTTAAAATATATAGTAAATAAATTAAATAGTTAAAATAAAAGTCAATTTTAAAATGATTAACATTAAAAATAAAAGTAAATAAAAAAATGAATTATAAAATTAAATAAAAGAAAGGATATATATATATATATATAAAAGGATTTTGATATATGTAATATATATTTTGGACGTCGACATCCGATAAAGAAAAAAAAATGAAGTTGCAAATGTCGATATTCGTAGAAAAAAATTGAATATCGGAAAAAATTGAATATCGAATATAAACATCCATAAATAAAAGTAATTATAATATCATATGTCTATATCCGTAATAAAAATTTAAAATACTAGATATCGACATTCGTAGAATAAAATAAAGTATCGAATGTGAACATCGATTGAAAACAAAAGTTTGAAAAAAAATTAGCGTGAGAGAGAGAAAAAAAGTAATTATTTTTAACTGAATGGCAAAGTGGGAATTTTGAAATTTTTCGGGCTACAAAGAAAGTAGTTGGAGGTGAAGGGAGAACCCATGGATAGAATTCCATGACTTTATGGGCTGATTTCACGGCCGAGGATTTGTTTGGGCTTTAAGCCCTATCTGTAGAAAAATCTAAATTAAATGTAACAAGAACTAAATTACTTTCTAAATAAACTAAAAAACGTAAATTCTTCAACTTTTTATATTATAAAAAGATTTAAAAATTATTTTATGCTAAAAACATATATAAACATCGAATTATCTCAATAAAAGATGATTTTTTTTTTGGATTTTAAATAAAAAAAATGATAAAATTAGGTTTCAATAATTTTAAAATATAAAAAGCAGGTCATTTAACTTAAAAAAAAATATTTCAATCAGTTCTTTAGATTAAAAGGTGTATTCGATGGGAATGCTTATATGGCAAACATGTAGAATTATTAGGATTTATGTTAGAATTCAAATACTAAATCATCATCTACTATAATTTTTATCTTAATATTTCTCGTTTACAAACTGATTCTTAGAATGGAGAAATAAAAATATTTCTAACGGTTTATTTAACTGCTACAAGATAATTGCTACTAAAAAATATTTTTTTTTTATAATGAGAGTATCAGTAATTAATATTCAATAATTATGAACTACTCTCAAACTCAGCACATTTATTAATTTATTGTTATTTATCGAGTAACCGTATAGATTAATACACAAAGCTTACAAAAAGTTTTCTCATCAACCTTTTGATGATTCAAAATATCAATCTCTATAACATTTCTCCTTCACCCTAGTTCTAAGTGGAAAAAAAAATATTTCTTAATAAAAATTAAAATTTAGAAAGATAAAATTTATACTGAAATAAATAAAAAATATTAATAATTAATTTATAAAGTTTTTAATTTTTACCTATTTAAAACTTATTTCTATTAAAACCTTACTGTGCTTACATTCTTTAAAAATAGATTGCTATTTGCTATGAGTTTGATGTAATTTTTTTCTTATAAAATAAACTTCAACTTGTCAAATTTCTTATATTTATTTAAATTTTATTTAGTGTAAAACTGTAATGAAAAATAGAATAAAGGACTTTTGTAAAATCAATAATCAATAATGTTCTAAATGTAATAAATATCATCCCAATATCCCACTATTTCAATAATATTTGTATTCTTTATTTATTTTATCTACACAATATCAACTTAATCGATGGATATATTAATAAAAAGTTATTTTGTTGGGTTAACTTTGTCCACGCAATATTTAATGTTATTATCTTTTATTTATTCTTTAATTTGTGTCTTTTTAGAGTAGACTTGACCTATTATATTTTTTATATTATATTTTGTGTTGAGTTACACTTGATTTAACCGGGTCTAATAGTTTTTCTTTTTTGACCTATCCTATTTAACGACAGATAACATGTAGCATTCTTATATTGTATTATTTATATTTAGATATGATAGATAATCAATTGTTATATCATAAGAAATTAAGATATAATAACATTTATTATTATATCATAACTAAGGATGACAAAGCGAGTTAGATCCAACAAGCCAACTTATCAACTCGACATAAAATAGGGGGTAGGGTCAGAAATTTTAACCTGCCAACCCATCAAGCAAGCATGCGTGTCATGACAAGCCAACCTGCAACCCATTTAACAAAAAGAAAAAAAGACATTATCATATGCTAATTTGGGTTTATAAAAACACACCAATAACAACTTTTATTAAAACAAAAATGCACTACCACACACCACACACACATTGTGAGTCACCACCACCACACGAGACCGAGAAGAAGACATATCACTCCATGCGAAAGAGAGCAAGATCACGAGAGGAGGCGCGTTCAATGAATTCCTCAAGCGAATCCCGCAATGGCAGTTCCAATGGCTAGGCTTTTTGTTCCAACAAAAGCACACAGAGACACACTCCTTTTCTTAGTATACATTTCTAACCTCAATCTCCACAAACCCTGCATTTTTTTTCTTCTTCTCTCTCTTCCATCCACAGATCCAAATTCTCTTTCACTGTGTGAATTGTGTGGGGTCTCAATTTTGGTGTTTTTGCTTTTGCTATCCATGTGAACCTTTTCTTCAGAATTATAGAGGGGAGAAATTTGCAACTAAAGGCAAACCTTTGTAGTCCATACAGGTAGCGAAGGAATTTAAGCTTCTATCTCCAATCTCGCAAACACTTACCCATTGACAAATCATGATTCCTACGATGATGTCATTTCTCTTTTCACATCTAGTGGGTCAACCCGTCAACCTAACAAGTCATGGGACAAGTTTCATTCTTCAATTTGATTTTACGATGTGGGTTGGCCCAACTTGACCTATATTTTTTTGGCCACTAACAGGTCGAGTTAAAATGGGTTAGGTTGACTCGTTTTGCTAACCCTAATCATTAGATATTATATGTAACTAAGGGTGTCAGAATAGGCTAGCCTGACCCATTTTGGCCTGACCCGTCATTGGCCCGCCAATAATAGAAAGGGTTGGACTAGCTCGTTAAACAAAAACAGACCACTAGTGATCATCCACCCCGAACAGAACAAGATAATGAACTAGGTAGGGATGGCTATCACTTTTGTTTTTACTTTCTTTTTAATTTTATAATATATTTTAATTTTCTAAATTATTTTTTTATTTTTAAAATTTACTTTTATATATATATATATATATATATAAATGAATATTAAAAGCATATTTAATCATATAAAATATTTTCTAAACTTTTAATTAATTAGTTAATGTTTTTAATTAGATAAAGTAAAATAATTATTTCATTTACATCTTAAATTACTCTATTATAACTAATAATTAGAATTTATTTTATAAGTGTTAATAATTTAAATTACAATACTATTATATACTTACATTTTTAAAAAATAAAATATAGAAAAATTAATCTTTTAAATTATTTTTTATTTAAAAAACGGACTAGGGAAGTGGGTCGAATTGACCGCATCTTGACTTGTCAAATTGATAGATTGATAGACCGAACGAAAAGACTAAAACGGAATAATATAATAATGTCTTGGAAGATAGTACAATTTATTTTGTTAGAAAAATAGATAACTTAATCACGGACAAAACATAAGTGCATAATAATGTTTTGTTTAAAAATCTTATTAACTATACTCTATAAGAAATAAAGTAGAACCTTCACATGTATTTTAGTGATGTCAGAGAGAGTATTACCGTTCTTTTGGTTCTGGAAAGGTAAAAGATATTGTAATACAAAATATGTGATTAGAAAGGTAACTTAAACAGGCTTAAATTATATTTAACGGTTGCTAATTAATTTGACTAGAATCTAAATACCTAGGGTGGACTTTGACATAAAGTGGGGCCATGAAAAGTTGATGTACTTGAGTTTAAAAAGGAAACACAATGAATCCGCTGCATTTACATTGTATGGGTCTGCAAGAATCTAAGAATGGAATAAGAACACTAAGATGAAATATGCATTGTTTCTTTCTCTCTCTCTGCATTTGGTGATTGTATCCAAATCATATGCATGACTAAAATTCTTTAATGGGACCCTCTCTCATTCATTAATAACATGTCCAATTCACCATTCACCCACCTTTTTCATCTTCCTTCCATAAACCTACAATCAATCACATTCATGTACTTATTTTACCTTTTTCTACAATAACTTAACCTTTCTTATACATAATCACAAGAAAAAAACATTTTTATTTAGAATGCTAATACGATTATACAATACATAGTATACCATCCATAATTAATGAATTCATTAAAGAAAAAGTGAGTTAAAAATTCAAATTATGAAATCTCATTCATAATTCATAATTGTCATAATTTATATTGTTTTAATTCTATTTAAATGGATTTATCTTATATTTAAATTTAAATTTATATGTTTCAAGTCTAATTCATTTAATTATATTTGGATATGATACACATAGGATAGAATTTTAGGTTTTAAAAATCCAAAATCAAGATGCCTCTAAGTTATTTTAAATTATGAAATATAAGGTTGAGTCAAACCCAAATAAAAAGGTTGAGCCGAGTTGGCTTGAGTCAAAGTCAAGTAAAGTCAACCCAAACTCAAGTCTAGTAGAGTAAGTTCAGGCCTAACTTGAATCGAGTCAAGATGAGCCCACATTTACTTGACTCAGGACATGTCCTCGTTCATCCATGTTAAGATCGACCCACTTTCAATTGAGTTAGGCTACCCCTGAGTTGGTCCATAACCAATCAAGATTAAGTCGAGCCTATCCTAATCATGAACAGGTAAGATCAGGTTTGGCCTAACTCAATCAAAACCATGTTGAATCTAGCCATAGTTAAGTAAACCCAGATATAGGTCTAGCTAAGTCAATGTTGACTAGAGTCGGTCCAGACCTAGGTTAAGCCTAGTGATCATGGGTCTAGGTCGAGCCAAGTTGGTCTTGACCTAGGTCAAGTCGAGTTGGCCTTAAGCCAAGCTAAGCCAATTTACACGGGCCCATGTTGAGTTGAGACAACTTAGACCTAATTCGAGTGAAGACGACCTAGGCCTAGATTGACTCAAGTAGCCTCAACTCAAGTTAAGTTGAGTTGCTTGAGTCCATATTGAGATGAGATTGGTTAGGCCTAGGTCAAGACAATATTGTTTGTGACCATATGAAGTCAAGATGTCCTAGGCCCTAATCAAGTCGAGTCAGCTCATCAGCTCATGTTAAGTCGAGTTGGGTTGGTTTGGGCCCAGGTCAAGTCGAGACTGCCCAAGCCCATTTCAACATGAGAAGACTCAAGTCCAAGTCTAGGCAAGTCCCCCTTTAAGTCATTTTGATCCAAGTTTAGTCGAGTTGTGTTGGACATAGGTTGGGTCGATATCCATCAAGATTAGATTAGGCCAAACCCAAGTCTTGGTGAGTCTAGCCAATTCAGATTGAGTCCTAGATGGGATTGAGACAAACCAAATCGAATTGGAACAAGATAAATAAGTTAATGTTCAACCGAGACCTGCCTTGGGTGGAGATTATGTTAAGATGAGTTGAATTATATTTATCCACATAAGTCTCTTAGGTTAACCACTCATCATATATTTAATTTAATTGACACACTAAAATTATTTTAAATTTAATCCAATTTATATTTAATTGAAAAATAAATCTAAATCAACTTAATGTAATTAAGATAAATATGAATTTTATGTATATCGCATCTCAATTTGATATAGATTGGATTTTGAAGAATATAGTCCGTGGTGGCTTTTAAGCTAACTTATATTCAAATTTGATGTGTTCACGACTTTGACTAAATTATAAAGTATAAATTATAATGGTGAGATTGCTGTCTCACAAAATACCAACTTATGTTTATAAGTTATGTGATTGACTAATTCTCTCGTGTTGTTAAACCTAATTAAGGTATCTAAGAGATAGTGTTATTTTATTCTGTCAATAAGGACAACACAAATTTGTATTCTGTAGAGAAAAATAAAATAGACATACTCTTTTATAAGTATAATTTAATTTATGTATAAGTTAAAAGTAAAAATTTAGAGAAACGTAATTTTATAATTTTAATTTATACATAAATTGATTCTATAATTTTAGTTTATGCATAAATTAATTTTATATTTTTAATTTATTCATGAAACTGTTAAAACATATTCGAAATTTACAAGAGAAGGAAATGTTTACTTGGGTGACGACTTTATAAATTAATTAGATATTTTTGGATGAAGATGACCTGTTATAGGAAATCGATTCTTTGTGTATATACTGTGCATAACATGTTTCAGTGTCCATATTTTGACTGAAATCAATGGTAACTAAACAGGTGTTATTACTAGGCACATAGAATATTATTTCTAATTTTTTAGTAGGTGCAAATATTTTGTAATATTTCTTATTTTTAGTTTCTGTTTAACTTTAGTTTTCATAATACATTCAAATTGGTCATCTATCTCCAACATTCATCTAACATCTGACTCTAATTTCCTAACGAATCCGAACTATTTGTTTTTTTTTTCACTAGTGTTAGAAACAGTGTTCTCACATTCAGGAAGAATTCTTATAGACAAAGGAGTCAGGTTTCACGGTCGATTTTCGAATATTAATATATATTATACATTATTATAACATCTCATTGTCAAAATAATATATAAAAAAAATCTAAAAAACGAAAAAAAAATGTATGTATCATTTTATAAAAGTTTCACAGTTGTAACACTAATTTTCTCGTTTTCTAAATTTACGATTAACACAAATTACATAATTTAAAATAAAATCTTATTCTCATTTTATTAAAAATTTCAATAAAAAAAATTGTTTTACAAATAAAGTAAAAGCATAACACTAAAAGATTATCCCAAATATTTTTCAATATTGACCACTTTTTCTAGTGTCATGCATCTTTTTTAGTATTTGTACTATCATCTGCTTCTTATAAGATATGATCAACGTATGTCATCCACAGACAACTCCCCAAAGCATCTCGTAGGATTTTCCAAAATGGGAAGTGAACCTAAGATTTCTATTCAATATAAAACTTGATGATATTCCATGTAACCTTACTATATCTTTCATATACAATTGAGTTAGCTTAGACATAGGCATCCTATCATTCATTGGCAAAAAGAGAGCACTCTTCATCAAATATCTATCACCACCCAAAAAGCTTCATGGCCTTACATTGTTCGTGGCAAATGGATAACAAAGTTCATATTAATGTCATCTCGTTTCAACTCAGACACCTAAAATTGTTACATCATACCACTTAACCTTTGATGCTTCACCTTTAATTTCCAACCCACTAGTCTACGATCATCTCTAAGCAACATCCTTGTTTAACTAATTATTTGCAGAAACACAAACTCCTCCCTTTGAACCTAAGAACTTTATCTTTTCTCATCTTGAAATCTCAAGCTTAATCAATACCTAGGAGCCTTATGACACGTCTCAAACTAGGATCGTGGGATGAACTTCCCTTAACCATTTTAAGGAACTCATTAGTTATAGGCAGATGCCTACACTAATTAAATCTCCTTACAACTTTACTTCAAGCTTAGATCTTTCCTTCATCTACTGTCTACCTTTCTTTGATCAACCCAACACTTCTAGCTCTTGGTGATCATCAATTACCTTTTACTAACTTCATAAGAACAACACTTATGTTGTTTTAAAGAATTCATTTTACATCAACCACCAAGTCATGATCAAGATAGTTCTTCTCATGCACCTTCCATGGTTGAGAAACGTAACCTATCATCTTTCCGCTGCGCCACTCTACATCAACACACATTCCCACAAACTTATAAAGCTAACAAGATACTTGAAGTTTCTTCCTTTAGTGACACAAATATACATTTTCCTTAATCAAAACTTTGGCTTTGGAAAGCTTGAGAAACAACCACTTCTTCAACCTTACCCAACTCGACAAGAGTCATCCTATAAGGAGATACTAACAGTGGTCATACTCCCAGCACCAAGTCAATAGTAAACTCCACCTCCCCTCTAGGTGGTAATCCTAGCACATGCTTTGAAAAACATCTAAAACTCTTCCACAACAGGGCATTTACTTTTTACCAGCCTTCATAAAACAACTCAAAATCAAAACACAAAAAACTTAACTCCACGCATCCATTTATCATCCACCAAATCTGCAACCACTGACTCAATCTCCTTTGAATCAAAGAACACAACTTCCTTAACACCATAATCCACAAGGATGTGACTGGAAAACAATTAATCCACCTCCTAGATCATGTCCAAACTTTGCAAAGTAACACAAATCAAATCAACTTTGAACTTGTATCATTTGATCACCATGAGACATACCACACATCAAAACTAGCTTTGCTTGATCAAAACTATAGTGAAAACTACCAGCCCAACTTCAACCTCCCTTAAAAGCAACCCCGACTCATTTCCAATACAAGATACACCAAGGACTGTACGGCTCCAAACTAAACCAAAACCCTTAGCACAACTACCATTTTATAACTTGGATCTTTGAATTAGACCACTTGTTTTAGTTGCATTTAATAATAACCATCACAAACACCTTTTTCACTACTTGAAACCTTTCATCTCCTTCTTCACTTGGATGTGTAGACCACAAATCCTACAATTGGTAATCGATTACCAACATGTTGTAATCGATTACTAGATTCAGACTGGTTTGCAGATAACAAAAACATGCAAATTTCGTGCCAACACAAACCTCACCAACCAACTAAGCAATCCAGACACAATTGTAAGCCATATTTCAAAATTCAATCAATATCTTATAAAAAATCAACCATTTTTGTTTCCTCTTACCATATGTAAAACCCAATCCCACAACCCATAATGGTCCAAATTTTTCAAAACACACTCTCATGCTTTCCAATTCATTCTCAAAAAACAGTTAGATCATACCATGGACCCTATTCAAAGCTCACATCACCTGCCAATTTAAATTAACATACATACACAATCATGCATATTGAATCATTTACTCCAAAATCTCAATTTACTTAAGTCAAACATGCCAAAAAGCAACCAATTAATCACAAGTCAACTCCTAACATGAGATTCCAACTCTTCATCACAACATGTTAGTGAGATAACTCCAAACACATGCAAAACAACCCTAATTTCATGACCTCAAAGAGCAATCTCTCCCTAAATGACAACAAAATAAAATTAAGCTAGAATTTAGCTTTCCTCACCTTAACCAAAGACGTTTCTCTCAAACAAGGATTCCTTAGAACATCAAAATGCATGAAATCCTCCAGACAAACAATGAAAACTCTTATTAGAGTTTTAAGCCTACCATTAAGATCAAAGCAATAGAGAGTTACCAAGAACAACCTTGAGTCATATGTATGGATCTAGAGCCACATGCAATTCTAAGACTCAAAACATAAAAAGAGGACAAAAATGTGACTTACTCTATTTGACTCTTTGGTCGGGTTGGTTGCATATAGCTCCTCGCAAGAATCTCAACTGTGATTCTTGATCATGAAAAAGATAAAGAACCCATGAAATAAGCAAGAGATAATTCAAAAAGAGTTTAAAGTTGTAGAGATGATTTTATAAAATGGACTTTAATTATTAAAAACCTTTATATAAATTCAACCCTTCCATAATATTGTAGGGTTACATATTTAATAAAAACTATCAATAATCTTAAAACCGTTTCTTAAACCGTTTTATATGACATCACAAATTAATGTATAATTTAAATTTAATTGTTACATGATACAAATTCACAAATATATTTTTTATAATAACTACAAGTTTTCGTTAAATGTTATCAATTTTTAATTTTTTTTCCATGCTAACTCATCTTGAAAAGAAAATAAAACCAAAAACTATTAAGAATGGAAATAAAGATTGAATAAAAGGATTTTGGATAGAAATTAACCGGTCCCAATAATATAAAATATAAATATTAGTTTTCGCCGCATAATAGATTATCATTAAAGTAGGTGACATTTCTGTATTTAATGAAAAACGAATAAAAAGAACAAAAAGTCTCAAATAAAAAGAATCGTAACACTATTGATTATATAAATAAAATAAGGAGGTAATAACACTATTGACTATATAAGTAAAATAAGGATGTAAGGTAACCTAATAGTTATATAGGAATAATATCTTATTCTGAAAATCATGAGATGCAAAAACTGATACATAAGGTAAATAAGAACTCTTTCCATTTAAAAACAAAATCATTTAATATGTATAAAAAGAAATATTGTATCTTAAATGAAAAAAAGATTAGATGAAAAAAAAATGAAAAATGATAGAATTTGATGTCGTTGAGATTTTGTAGGGATTTGTTAGTTTGATCTGCGACGAGAGAGGGAGAGAGAAACGGAGAGGGAAGAGGAAGTTGTGGAGAGATCATTAATAATTAATTAATTTTTGTTAATTATTGATATTAGATAGAAGGTGATAAAGCAAATAAATAAATAAAATGAGAAAGATGATGATGATTCATGAAACTGAAACAAAACAAAGGAGAAAGAAAACCATGTGCTATATATAGCGAAGCGAATATGATAGGGTCACACTTCAAAGGAATTGCTTCTAAGGCGTGACAAGAAACCTCAGAGCGTTTCCTCTGTCTGGGGTCCATTCACAATTACACACACATTCATTCATTCTTTCATTCCTGCTTTCATCTTCATGCTCCTTCTATAGACATCCTTAATTTCATGTTCTTCTTCTTCTTCAACCTTTTCTTCTGCCATCAATCAACCATCCTTTTCTTGGTTGTTTTCTTCGTCGCATGTGGGTGGTGTCTCCATATACACATATAGATAAGCGTAACTCTCTTTTCTCTCTCTTTCTCTCTCTATGCTGAGGTAATTCGTGAAATCCGTGCCTGCTTCTCCCTTTTGCCAAAGTTTGCAAATTTTCTCTTATATTGTGCCTCTGCCCTGCTTGCGACCGAAGCTTTCCAATTTCCTCTTCTGGGTCCTTCGCTTTTGGGTCTGGGAATGGCTAATTGGAGAAAACAACAAGGTGAGAGTCATCATCAAGTGGCTCACTGGCGATCCTATTCCAACAGCAGAAAGCCTCCTTTGGGTTAGTACTCTTTTCTTTTTCTTCGTTTGGGTTCTGAACCCGCGTTTAATTCTTGTTGCATGGATTACTCTTTTGGTGTTTTCTTTTTTTCCTTTTTCTTTCGTTTTCAGACCGTTTTGAAAATTGGGTTGCGGTGGAATTGTTGCACGTTGTATGATCACGCTGCTTTCTAGTGATTATAATTGGGGTTTTGGTTTGAGAAAGTGGGGTTCCCTTTTTCAAAAATGGTCGGTTTTCAGTAATCATGGCTCATTTGCCTTTCTTTGCTGTGTGATGGAGTTCTAATTTTGTGCTAGTCGTCTGTTTCTAGGAACTAGCTTTAGTTAGATACATATATGTATTGGAGTTTGTTTTATTTGTTAAATGTATTATGAAACTTATATTCAATTTACTTAGTTGAGTAAGGAGTGATTTGATTGTGCCGCTGTGAAACCCTGCCTCTTTTGTGTTTGAAGGCTTAGATCTTGATTATTCAAGGTTGGGTTTGTGTTGTGTGTGAAGGTGGAGTTAAGGGTTATGATGGACGGTTTAGGTTTCATTTACTTGTCAATGAAAGTAACTATGAGCTTCAATTATCAAAGGGAGGACCTCTAAGGTTATAAATTGCTGTCATATCTTTGGTTGGTAGGTTGTTGGGTCGTAGTTTGTTGGTATTGATGCTTTGCATTGCATGGCCAATAGATTGATCGGTTCCGATGTCATTGAATTATTTAAATGGACTGGTTTAACATGCATTACTAACTATACTTTTGTAGTGGATCCAAGCAAGTTCTGCTATGTTATAATTTTTGTGTGTGCTTTGAATCCAAACTGGTGTGCTGTGTGTAAAACCTCACATTATCATATTGTCCGAAGCATAGTGTAAACTATTCCTATCACAGTCTTTTTTACAAATGTAGCTATTATGATTTTTGTCATGTTCTGAACTGAAAATGTCTTGATTTTGGCAATTTCTAAAAAACATCTTTTGACTCATCCATCCAATTATGCGTGGCATTGGTATTATTTAATTCAAATCCAAGTACTGCAAATATAACTGAACCTCCTGTTTTCTAATAACTTGGTTTGTTGTATTCTAAATTGAAACTGTCAGTATATATTAATGGAATCTTTTGAAGACATGTTTGACTGTTTGAAGCAATTATTGAAAAAGTAATGTAGTTATTGATCCTTGGTTCGGTAAAGATGTTTATTGTCTCAAGTCTTGAATTGAAACTGTTGATTTTGGCAAATGCTAGTTATTAATTGAATATTTTGTGATGACAGCATAATGGTTTCTCAAAACTTTTGCATTCCTTTAAAATATGATAGAAGCACTAGCATGGTAACTGCAAAAAAACATAAAAAGGGCATTCAACCATTTTCTTGAGATTTTGTCTTTCCTTTTGTTTTTACTGTTTAGACTGCCACACCTTCTGTTATGTGATTTGAGCATGATGGTAAGAGTTTCCTTTTATTGTCAACTGATCTGCTTAATTTTCTTGGTTCCCAGACAATTACCATTCAAACATGCCTGCCTGGGAAAAGAAATTTTGTTCTTCAATTGGATCAGTTCCATGGCGAAAGGTAGTAGAAACCAAACAATACATGCATCTGTTTGATAGTGTGGTGAACTGGGATGACTCTGCTGGCAAGGAGGCATTTGAAAATGCAAAAATGAGGTATTGGGCTGAGATCAACGGCATTCCCTGCAGCATATCGTTGCCTGATCCAGACATTTACATCGATAATGTAGATTGGAATGCAATTGTTGACTCGGAACTTATTCTGGATTTGGAAAGAGAAGCATTAAGGGTCCCTTCTAAGGGAGTGGTAAGAAATGATCAAGATGTTGTGATCATTGGTGGTGCTCTATACTTAAATGATCAGAAGCTTCCATGTACTGGATGGGGGGATGATGAAGAGGAACAGCCAAAGCCTTCTGCTCCAACTTCTGATATTACAGGCTGGGGCACAAACCTGCATGAAAACAATGAAGTAGAATTCAGACAACAACATCAACATCAGGATCATGCTGACCCTACAAAAGAACTTGAATGGCAAGGCTGGAAGAACGATTCTTGGGGATGGAATCATAGGGAACACTATGGTTGTGGTGGTGGTGACATGAACAAAATGGGAAGAGGAAGAAACGGTGGTGGATATGGAAATTGGGGAACATGTGATGGCCATTACAGAAGGAGAGAAAACAATGCTTGGTCTAAAACCCCTCATGCATATAATGGTAACAATAATGAGAATAATGTGAATAGGGGGAGAAGAAACTATAGAGGTGGAGGAGGACGTAAGGGGAATTTGATTTATGTGCCTAAGGAGGTTCCTCCTACACCTGCTGCATGGTAAAAAGAATACAAAACAAAGACTAAGTGTCAAAGACCTTAGACTGAGACTGTAGTGACTTTAATGAAACTGCTAGGAGGTTAGTTTTGTGAAGGTGACTATAGATATAAATTTTGTTATGTTAGTAAAACATGTAAGATAAGGTAGCTTTATAAGAAGACAAGACAGCATTTGATATTTGAATTCAGTTGTGTGGAAGGCCTATGGTATATTTGGAGTTTATAGTCTAAGTATAGTACTTCGTTCTGTGTTGATATGATAGGTTTAGTATGTATATGCTGAGAAAGTATGCATAGATGAAGCAAAATCGATTATTCTTGTCTCCTTCATGATGTGTGTTACTATTATTTATTTCTTTTGCATACTCTCATATGTTATCCTTTACATTATATCTGACATGACATTAGTGGAAAAATGGTCCTGTTTATTTTTATGTTTCAAAAATTGTTTTCAAAATTATGCGTTTTTAGTTTCTGAAATTTAAAAAATAAAATATTTGAAAACACAATAATAGTCTTTGAAATTAAATAAATTTAAAATATTAGTTTTAAGTTGTTTTCATTTTTATTACTCTATTTATATTTTATTTTCTTTTTTTAATTCATTTTAGTGTATAAATATAAACATTTATATTTATATTTTCATCTTTAAAAATTTGTTTTTGGAAATAGTTTTATATAATAGCTTTCAAAACATCTTTGAGCTGTTTTAACTTATTATATCAGACTTTATTGTTCATCTCTTCTTCTTTTTTGTATTGTGTCATCTTTTTTCTCTCATTTCAATCTTCTAAATATATTTTTTATAAATTGTTTGATAAGATTTTTTTTTTAACTTATAAAGAAAAAGTAATTGCACACTGAATCTTAATATATAAAGATACATACTTTTCATTTGAATTATCTATTCATATCCTAAAAACAAAACTGAAGATTACTTGTTATTTCCAGCATAAACAAATACTAATATATATTAATATGTTATGCATATGCTTGAATATATGATGGTTTGCTTAACAAATTGACATTGAAAGAACCTAAAATACTATACCCATGAATCATGTATTTAAAGAAGAAAACTTACCTAGAAGATTAGCACATGTGTTTGTATCTTCATGTCATCTCATTTTAATGAGTTAAAATTTAGTTAATATATTTATTTTAATTATTTCATATATTAATGTATACATTAATTTTAAATTTAGTTTATTTTTTAATACATAATTACTTGTATAGTTTATTTATTTTTATGTTGTTTTATTTAAGGTGGTGTTTAAGAAACTTAAACTTTTGATAGAAACAAATGGAAATTGAACGAATAAAGACAGTGCTAGAAAAACAAATGAGAGGTAATGAGATAAAATCAATTTAATTTAAAGTGATGAGGAAAAAATAATTTATATATGTTATGTTAAGAAAACAAAAATGTGTGGAAAATAAATATTTTATATGTGTGTATAAAGTTTAACCTGAAAGAAAACCACTTTATAAATATAGCTTTAGCCCTCCTTCCCCTCACTTTTCCTTTTCTATCTTCACAAAATATTTTCTATCTAAAGTTATTTTCTTCATACTTCATTTCTTTCAAAATTTTATCGCACGTGCTAAATAGTCAAAGAGTATTCATAGTGGCTAAAGAGTAAAAGAGTATTACTTTTTGATAAAATTTTGAAATAAAATAAATTCTTATTTATTTACATTTTTTTCTTATATTTCTTATAATTTTGATATTAATCTTGATGAGATTAATTAAGAAAATTGAATATCTCAACTTCTTTAGATGTGAACGTGACTTGATTATTAGATTTTGGTTTTTATGCAAGCATCATAGTTTGGTTGAAAACTAATTAAATATTTGCATTTGAGTATTGTAGAATTTTGTTTAATAAGTGATTGTTTTAAAATATTTTAAATTGGTTATTCTTATTGAGAAATTGATATAATGTCTAAATTTTGGATTATCAATTTTTTATTAAAAGTTTTCTAATGCCTTCCATTTTTTATTTTTTTAATTTGTATGAAATAGTATGCAAGTATGAAGTTATGTAAAGTTGGTCAAACAAAGTAGTTTTCAAAGTTTTATCTTGACCATTTTTAGCAAGCCAAATATTTAGTAAATAAACCTGCATTGTCAACCCAATTACAAGAAGTGTGGAAGGTTTTTTAAGATTCTTTTTAAAGGAAAAGGAAAATGGTCCTTTTGTTATAAATAATTATAAGTTAATAGGGTACAAATGATGTATCATGATGTAAAAGAAATTATTTGACAATTAGGAATAGTAAAATTGATCAACCTGTTTTAATTTAAGGAGGATTGACCTCTTAAAATCCAACCGAAACGGATCGATCCAAGTGTAATGTCTTTCAAATTATATAAATAACTCTTATGATCTTTTTATTCAAAATTAATGATATATTTTTCCGTAAAAATTTGACTTATAAAAGTAAAATTTACACTTAATTTAAAAGTTATTAAAGTTTAATTATGATAAAATTATTATTATACTGAAATAAAGAGAAAAAAATATGTATGTTATGTTTTATTTTAATTCATGGTATATTATTCTTGTTGTCTATTAAAATATTTTGTTAAGTCTTGTTTTATTTTCTTTTTCTATCCTACCATTGAAAAAAAAAAACAAATTATAACATATTTCTAAGTGGTTACGGGTATCATCAAAAACTCTTTTATTATTCACTAAATTAAAATCATTTATTATACTATAAATTAACACTAATTCGATACTTAATAGTAATTAATAACTTTTGGATTTAATCGCTTAAATATACTTTGTGCTTCTTCAAAATATTATATTTTACAATACTGTATTATATTTTACACATTTTATTTTATATTGTTTAATACATAGTATATTTCCTACATTAGAAAGGAAAGAATTATTATTTAGCTATATTTCTTTCCTTATATACTAGCATCTAAGCATTTGGAGGAAAGAGATCCTGGATAAGATTCACTTGGACTACTGTGGATAGATAAAAAGTGATTCCAATTTATCTTTCAAGGATAATCGATGTATTTGGAGCATTTAGAAATGTGATAGTAGAATTTTTGGTTCCTTGAGATGCTACCGAATTATTTACCACATTTGTTTGTCATATATTTCCTAGAGAGACTGCTACGATATTGACAAACAAGAAGTGAGACATATTAAGAGCAATCATCTATGATAGGATTATAAAATTTTGTTTTTCATACACAATCACAAAATGGGGAAGTGAGACAAATATCACATAAAAATACAGTATATCTAAATAAAATAAAACAAAATAAACTAAAAACTATTTTAAATCCATAAACTTGATGTTATCATACTTTATAAAGACTTTGATTAATTTTGTACTGACCAGTCAGAATAAATGAGTTTCATCATGACCAACAAAGTAACCTAACAACATCTCATCTTGAGTAATACTTACTCATTTAAATCCCTAAAGTCATACATCTAACTACAATAATCAAATCTTTATTTATCATAAATGTCATTTTGATATTAAATCATATAATTGTATAAATAATTAAATAGATAGAATCAGTACATAATTGAAAATAAATATAAATAAATAAAGAAGATCACTGACGAGAGATAAATATAAATAAATGAGAATAAATATAAATTAAATAAATATATATTCGTATGCGAAGGTGGAGATATATTTAATATTTCTTAAATATAAAACTCATTCCATTCTTGGCATAAAAACAAGCAGGGAAATGTTGCAGGAGGTTTTAGAATTATTCTTTGTAGATATTCTAAACCGTTCTAAATGGATGACATGGATTTCTATTTTATTAAATGAGCCATTATTATCATACTTTTTAGGAATCTAAGCGTTTCGGGTTGGATGAAGTATAATTTAATTTTCAATTAAACTAAATTGAGTGTGATATACTTGGGTCATTGAGTTGACTAATTTAAAAATATAATTATTTATTAAGAAATAAAATACCTTGGAATAAACATTTCTAATTTATTTTTAAGAATTATTTTATAATGTAACACAATACTTTTTTTTTATCAGCAGACAACACAATACTTATAATACATACATAAATAATACCCTTTAAAATATCAAATATTTTACACTTTGCATTTCTCAAAAAATTGTATACAAATGTATACTTTTAAATTTAATCACAAGATTATTCACACACAAAAAGAAAAAAGAAAAAAGCAATTGAATTAGGTTGGGTTACCTCCTTGCACCTTAATTTTCAATAATAGAGAGATTTTTTTCAAAAGAAATGCGACATATTAAGAAGACTCTCTTTATTGAATTTTTCACCATATAAATTTAGGTTTTCTAGTAAATAAAAAGTCTTGGCTTTAAATATAATTATTTTTTATATAAAAATATTTATAAACAAAGTTTATCCAATTATAACTTCTCCATTTTCAAAACTTGTCTAAGCTCATAGAAAAATTGTTGCCCATAAAAGTGTGAAAATCCAATTCAATCAATTTTTTTCTTTTACTTTTTGAAAAGTGTATCTCTTTTAAGGACATTGATGGATCATCTTTATTTTGGTCCATGCATACTGCCAGCTTTAACGAGACAAGGAGATTACTAAACTTAGAAACAAACAAACATTGAGTGCTTTCTAAAAATTTACAACAAAAATCTATAGAGTTTAGTTTTCCGTAATGCTTTGGGACCACTTAAGCCAATACCTCGGAACCACACTTTATTAAACAAAATCTCCCACTATATATAAACCAAAACAAACTCATTACCAAAATAAAATCTAATGAATTCAATTATGATTCAAATTTGTATTAAATTTAATTTAACATAAAATTTAAATCAGACCAATTAAACAAATATTTTCAATTTTTAATTTATTATTGTGATTTTTACTTTTACAAAATCGTGGATTATGAAAGAAAAATGGTTAAAAATATAATCTTATATTTATAAATAAAATACATAATCTTATATAATTTTTTTCTTATCATGTTTTAATAAATATAAAAAAAATATAATTAAACAACACATCTGTTTTAAAAAAACGCACTTATCTATATTTACTACTCGTTAATTAATTATAAATATATAATATTATAGTAAGACCATAAAGTTTAATTTAATGGGAGTATAGTTCTGTGCTTTTAATCCGAAATTTTTAATTTTTCAATCAGTTTTAGATAATCTTTTTAGTCCGCTCATATTTTTATTATAAATATTTATCGGTATATAAAATACAAATGCTATTTAAAAAAAAAAAAAAAGTTCCAGCATTTTAAAGAAAACCACAGACAAAGAATAGTGCATAATGTACTATTGTTCTCTGGTGGTAAAGCTTAGGATTTGATTAAGAATTGTTATTTGGGAATTGAATCCTTAAATTGGATTTTGAATTATATAATTAGGTATATATTATATTTTGATGATTTGTCTCATTTCCATACCACACTTAAATTAAACTGTACTAGTTAGAAAGGGACACTTAACCTTGTGTTTGGATGATGCATTTCAACAATTTAAAGAAATTGAAATGTATTGTATTTGAAATTCTTGCAATTGAATTTCCTTCCTTTTTTAAATAATCTGTTTGGATAGAGTAATTGAAATACCTTACATTTCAATTTCTTGTTTGGATAAAATAATTG
>Ga0214544_1003369_pt1 | contig 33074 bp, 5 predicted proteins | sample CNSS3metaG_FD_160074 | JGI IMG/M metagenome (GOLD analysis project Ga0214544, IMG submission 160074) | Root nodule microbial communities from cowpea collected in UCLA plant growth center, Los Angeles, California, USA - CNSS3 | ecosystem: Host-associated > Plants > Roots > Nodule | place: USA...
ACACAATGTATTCTTTAAATTTTAGCACATTAAAAATTACATAATACTTGTCTTTTCCAATTATACAAGAATTTGAAATGTTAATGCAAGAGTCCATAAAAGAAGTAATTAATATACACAAGTGCAAGTTTTTTTTTTGTTTTTAAATTTTATGCGGGCTTGCGGGCCGGCCCGCACGGGCCGCAGGCCTATGCGGACCGAGCCCGCACGGGCCTGCGGGCTCAATATCCTGACCCGTCCCGCGTTTTTTCTACGGGCCTATGGGCCGGGCCCGCGGGCCAGACCCTAATTGCCATCTCTAGTAGAGTTTGGCATCAATGGGTTATCACCCAATCACTCACAAGGTAACTCTATTTCGTGCCTAGGACCAAACTAGTCAAGTGACTAAGATCTCCTTCTTCTTTTCACCACATAACCTACTACTTTGTTGTAATTAAGTATGAGTAATTATTAGAGAAATGATACCTCCATATTGAATCCTTATGTCAATACATATATTAAAATACCACCACTTATAATTTCTCCTTGAAATTCTTTCAACAACATCCCAATACATGCTACAACCACATATTCAATTCAATTTATAGCAATAAGAACTATAAAATCATGTTCAAGCCTACACAAAACCTTCAAATTAACCAAAACATGGCATCTGGCGTTCAGCGTTAGTGCTCAACGTCACAACAAAATTAAAATTCAATATAAAATTTTGCACATTTCATCAAAGAAAACAATAATACATATCATTTTCCTTATAATCCAAAAGAACCAGCTTCATATGACGATTTGCATCCCGCTTCTGAACAAACCACAAGTCTCTTATTCTAACAGCTAGTTATAATGTTTCTCTCTTCCCATCAATGTTCTTGATCATATCAAATTTCTTGGCCATTTCGGGATAACTAATACAACACTCAAATAAAAATTATAATAAAAATATAACATTTTAGTATTTTAGGTTTGAAAACAAAAGATATTACCTTCGGTTGAACCTAACAACCTTAGAACTTGAGAATACCATCAAAACCTCTTAAAAACTTAAAAAACACTAACCTTAACCAAGAAAACATAATCATAACTAAAAAATACAACACAATGAAAGATGAAACAAAACCATAGAACAACCATTATATTGAGTTTTTAGGAATCATAACCTTCTCAGTAGTTGATAAAATACAAATATCATACCTTACGATTGAAAACGCAAAATCCCAACTTATGATTAAAAACACAAAATCCCATCTTATGATTAAAAAACACAAAACTCCATTACAAACGCAAAATCACACAAAGCATCAAAACCTATTAACAACTTAACAATGATGAAACATTTATGCGTAAAACCATTAAGTCAATCACCTAAAATACTCCCTTCATGCCAAAAGTGGGAAAAGCAAAATGACATTCAATCCAAGCAACAACTTAACATTCAACAAAGAAAACAATGAACAAAAGTGTAAAATCATGAAAGGAGATGAGAAAGAAGCTAAAAGCACGATGATTTTATAGAGAAACATTTAAAAGGAACACAAATCAATCATTCCACCGAAGGTATTTAGGTAAAATTAATTTTAATTTGTTATCATGTGTTTAAGATCTGAGATTGAATACCAATAAATACAACAAAATTCATAAAATAGACATAACTTCAGTTTTATTGCGTAACAAATAAAATAAAATGTAAATAATCATCGACAAGTAATATTGTGTCTATAATTACACTAAAGCAATTCAAAAACTAGTATCATTGTGCTCGGTTAATGAAAAATATCCTTCTTGAGGATTATGTTTCACCTCGTGCATTCTTCAATATGCATTGTCGTCGTATATAAAGAATAAAAATTCAGAAGGACAATGGAAGGTTAACTCTTTTAACTTTTACTGCTATTGATTTTACACACTTTACTTATACTCTTTTTATATTTAAACGCTGGACCCCTATACAAGTGAATTTTCTTTCGACATAAAGATACCATGGCTCATATACACACAGATAAAGAAAATTGTTGCCTATATTCAGAATTCATCACGGAGTGATTAAAGAGAGTTTGGATATTAGTCAAACCTTTTTTCAGAACGAATTAAATAAGAATCTGTGTGTTTTGTTTTCCTGTGTACAATACAAATGAATAGTTACCCGATTTTCCTGGGCATTCAATTAGGGTTTCATTTTTCCCAATGCAATACTGTAGTGTATTTTAAAAATGTTGCCAGATTCTGCCTGGCTGTGATGCACTTATCAGTAAGAAAAAGAATGGCCACCCCCTGCTACCCCTCATAGCTGTAGGAATGAATTTCCTCACCCCACATTGAGATTTTGACACTGTGCACCAAAACCCCTTCACCTAATCTCTTTTCTGCATGCACAATCACCACCCTTTTGTCTTTTCTCATGGCCAAAATCTGGATTGAAGTGTGCTTGATATCTGCTCGTGGTGTGAGGGGTTCACCCTCACTCTGGAAGCGTCAGTGGTATGCAGTTGGGTGGGTTGATCCTAAGAGCAAGTACTGTACCAAAGTTGATGCTTCTGGGACTGCCAACCCTCTTTGGAGGACCAAGTTTGCCATCCAGGTTGATACCTCCGACCCAGATCTTGCACTTCACTTGGAGGTTTATAGCAGAGATCCTTTGTTCCTCACAGAGAAGCTTCATGGCTCCGCAAAAGTTGTTCTCAGAGAGTTTTTAGCCAAGCAAGTCCACAACTCTGAGGAAGTTGGAAGCTACCAGTTGAGAAAGAAGAAATCCAACAAACCAAGTGGCTTCATTGATGTTTCAATCCGTCTTTCTGAGAACAAGGAGGAACCTAGTTTCCACCAACCAGGTATTATCATGCAATGATTTGATGTCATCATGTGCCTATAATCTTCTACCAGTTTTTATGTTTTATTAACTCTTCAATGTTAAATTGAAAAACTTAACTTGTTCAGTGAAGATTGGTAGAATTGAAATCATAAATTTGTGTGATCTCAAACCATAGAACAGTTTCTTGTGTGTTATTGATAGTGTTTGGAATATTGATCCAAGCCATATAGTTTTTTGTGCTATCTATTATTAGAGTCTTTAGTAACTCATTGAGAGAACAGAGGTCACATTTGGAAGATTGGTTTTTAAGGTAACATTCCAAATGTGGAAAATCAGATCCAAGATGAGGATTTACAACCTTGAAATATATCTTATCTTTTTATTTATTTTCTATAGGGTGAGTGAGCTTTTGATTCAGCATGCTAAAAGGGGTTCCATATTTGGATGAAAAAGCTTGCCACTTTGAGTGATTTTGAGGCTTTATGTTTGTTATGCAGGTAATGGGGAAGGAATAGTGCTGCTAGATTATGGCAATAATACTCAATTGATCCCAAGGGGTGGATTTGGGCAAGCCTACCCACAGCAAAAGCCTCAAGCTTCATTCCATCATTTCCATGGGACAGGAAAACAGACCCAAAATAATGTCCCCTACTCACATCCAGTGCCATTTCCTGCAGACTATGCTACTAATCCTCCTTATATGACTGGACCAAGCTACCCTGCAGCAACTGGACCAAGTTATCAAACACCCAGAACAACTCATGCACCACCACACTCAAATGTCAATCATGCTCCCACTTTTTTCCCAAGTAATGGTGGCATGGCACCTAGTTATTTTAACATGCCATCATCATCATCATCTGGGGCAGGTCCTAGGCCAAGAGGGCCTCCAGGATTTGCCATTGGGGCAGGTGCAGGAGCTTTGGCAGCTGGGGCTGTGATGTTTGGTGATAACTTCATGTCACAATTAGGTGATCCCACTCTTACCATTGCAACTGATCCTCTTTTCTGATCAACATGAGTTTAGCAGCTTCTGTAATTATTCTATTGGGCTGCACACATTATGGCCATTGTGCCATAAGAGTACTACTTTCTTTAGGATTAAGGTTAACCTGTTGGGAAAAAAAAATGCTCAAGAGTTTTCTTCTTCTGTCTGAATCTGAAGTCAATTTTTTTAGAGGTGTTATGACTACTCTTTTTGTTTGGTTTCATGGTGCTCTCTTTCTAGTAAAAAATGTCTGCAATACCGTGTCTTGTTATATATATTAGGTGAACAGAGGCATTATTGTAGGTCCAATTGTCTAAACATGGATACAGGGATGATGGTAGTTCAAACACAGTTGCAGAGTTTTCTGCTTGAAGAAAGCCTGGTGCCTATTATGTGACATGAAGTTTTCTTGCTAGTGATTTTCTACTGATCAAAGTTTTCTTGGCAAGTTGGAGAAAGTTATTTTTCTGCAACAATGATAGTGAAGTTTAAACTTGAAATTACATACATACCAGATTAAATTATTTGTCATTAAGATGATTTTATTGGGAAATGATGGTTCAAATGAATATAGATCTTCTCCTCCTAAATATTGTGCATCCTCTCTCCAGAAATTGTGTTGTGTGAACCCATTGGATATATCATTCTGGTTAAGAGAAATTTGCTTCTCTCAGTTCATGTCAAAGAAAAGCAAATTGTCTTGACTTTTTTTTTTTAGTTTGCTGTGTGATTGGACAAGTTACTATTTCTACTATCTTAATTTGGTCATTTATTTTAAACGTCATAGAACATATATATGAAATAATTCTTTTATAATTTTAAAAACGCATTGTATGATTTAAATATGTTAAAATTATTACAATATGTTTTATATATAATAATCTATATATATATACTTTTTAATTTGAATCAATAAAATTAATTAATTAAATAAGCTTAATAATAAATAAAAACGCCTGATTAATGCAGTTAATGACTTTGCAATTTTCTTAATTTAATTATCTATATAAAAAAATCAGTTTTTTTAGTTTTATTTGTCCATATATTACTTTATTAATTTATAGTTTTTTTTTTTTTTGTGTCATTGTTTCTCTCTTTTGTCCATATAAAATATGCGCTGAAGAGCGTATTTTGAAAAACCCAGAATTTAAGGTAAAGTTTATAGGGAATCTAGTCTAATATATTACAAGCTAATTTTTGAAACAATAATCAACCAAATGGAAATGAGATGAATTTTAAAATAATTATTATAAAATTTAATAATTTATCACACATAATAAAAATCTATGATTGGATGCTAGGATATTTTTTCCACTATTTATGTAATTGAATTGTGAAATTTGAAGTGTTATATTAAAAACAATTATCACCATTAAATTTTTAAAAAAATTAAATAGAAATGTTCAGTCATATGAAAACATTGTTTTCATCTATTACTCATAAAATATTATTAAGAGTTAAAATCAATATTATTAATATTCAAAATTTACATTTAAAAATTAAGAATTGTCTAGACTATTTTAAAATTAATTGTTTTACGAAATTATAATGGATAAGTTATATTGATGAACTAAAATAAAATATTAAATCATACAATTTTGAGTGATAACTATTTTTTAAATATTGAGAACAAAAAATTAAAATGAATAAAAAATAAAAATAAAAATAAACTAAAATGGTGTGTCAAACATTACCTGTGAATACATGGCATGGCTATAAGTTTAATTTCAAGTTTGAGCCATGCTTATGAAAAACTATGGTGGAAAATATTAAATCCTTACACGAATATCAGTATATAGATGAATTAGTCTTTAGATCCAAAGATATCTCAAGTTCTAAAAAATAATGAATGAATTAGGTTAAATTAATTTTTTTTATTCAACCATTAAATAGACAATGAAATAATTAATATTTAGATAAAACCTAAACTGTTTATCTAAAGTGAGTTTATGCAAAAAAATAATCTTCTATCTTTTTTAATATATTATAATCCCTAGATTAAAAAATTAAAACTAAATGATTAAAATTCTGATATTTAAAGAAAAAACTTAATTTAAGAACTTTGTATTTTTAAAAAATCCAAGAATAAATATTGAAGTCATTGGATAAAAATAGAAAGTTAAATGACATATAATAAAAAAACTAAAAACACAGTAATTTCATATTATATCTTACAAAACTCTTAGTCTTTTATTTTTTAATTTAAGTGAAATCTTTACTTGTTTTAGGTTTATAATTATATCATTGGTTAAAACTAGAGGTTATATTTTTTCGTTTTAAAAAATATTTTAATACTCGAACGTTTGTAAACAAGTTGAAAGACACAGAATTTACACAAGTTAACCTTAAATTTCAGGTATGTTTAATCCTCATATAGCAAGTGAGATTTTTTATCAGAATATAAATTTTTTACAGCCTTTTAAGCTTCTCAGGAAATCAATTTTGCAGGTTCAGCTAAACCAAAGAACTCCATTATAGACAAACTCTATATAACTGTTTTCTCTTAAAAAGTGAAATTTGTGCACTGATCACAAGCCTTGTTCTTGCTCAAAATCTTGTAGATTCAACAAACTACTCTAAAGAGGTTTCTTAACATGTTTTTGTTTTTCTTCATTCTAGGGTTCTTAGTGAGGTGTATTCTATTTAAATATATATACAAAAATGGCTGTTATAAGAGGGTCCCATAATTTTGTAAGTTTGAAACAACTTGATACACGTTTTATATCTATATCTATCAGTGTCAGCTACAAAGAAACAATTAATGTTTGATGTTTCATTTTGAGGCATCTCTGTGAAGTTTTCATTTTGATGTATCTCTTTTATGGTACCATTCATTCTAATTATTTCATTTCAACAACATTGCTGTATACTATGTACCTTCTGATGTGAGGTAGTAACCTTTTTCTTTGAACAATACTTTGCAGTTATACAAATCTTTAATTGTAATTTTAAATCAGCTTCTCCATTATACCTATATATTTACCTTAGAACTTCATCACTTCATTTTTTTTAATTCTTTATTTCATAGTATATATGTATATATACTATTTTAATCTATATTAGATAATTTTTATTCTAGAACTTAACTGGCGATATAATATGATTTAGATATTTTTCAAAATATGTTCTAATCTTTACTTTAGAAATGATAATGTGTTTTCAGAATTTTTATTTTTATTTTCTTTTTATACTTTTCATCACAAATATAATTGTATTTTTTACTTAATATCTCAGATTTTTTACTTTTAATATTATTTTTCTTCGATAATTTAATTGTTATCACTACAAGAAAATATCTTATTAATTAATGACAAATTTTAGAGATAAAAAATAATTAGTCGCTATAATAATCAATTTATAAACTAGAAATTATTAATAAATTAGACACCATAGTGAATAGGTCTCTAAATTGATTATTAACATTAGCTACAAAGATTTTAGTTATAAAAAAATTGGTTTCTAAATTTGCTCTATTAGTGATCAATTTAGATATAAATTTAGAGACCAATTTTTTTTATAACTAAAACCTTAATAACTAATGTTAGTGACTAATTTAAAAAACAATTTAAAAATTATTTTAGTTACTAATAATTTTTAATTTATAAATTAACATTTAAATTAATTACTATAATTATTAATTATTTTGTATTACTCTAAAATTAATCACTAATAAAATATTTACTAGTGTACTTTGAAAATTATAAAGGACTACATACTCTATTAATCTCGTAGTAGAGTAATCAAATATAAATATAGAAAATTTGTTAAGCTTACAAACAATATATAAAGAATTGAAACACACCAACAAATAAAATATTTGTATATTTTTTCTTCTATATATGAAATTTAATATGGGGTGGCACACACCTGACTGTACACTAATTCAAATGTTCCCAGTGAAGTTGAGGAAAAACCAGAATAGTTTCAGCTTTATGCTGCATACATGTCAGAAGTATTTATCACTAATTTCAAAGCCACATTTACACTAAATCTCATTATTATAGGGTAAACTATCTGTTCTAGGCAAAAAAAGACATAACAGATTACTGTTTATAGTTAATGCCATTCAATATGTTTAATGAAAATTTGCAGGTGCACTTCTCTGAGTGTAGAGGAGAATCAATATTTAACTAATGCATTTTGCTCTGTGTTAAAGCCAGAAGGAACATCCCAACGTGGACTATAGCAGCATTTCTTTACTCACACCTTGGAAAATGAAAGAGATGGAATAATTGGTGCATTGAAATGAGTAATGCACACCTTCAATGCTTTTTCTTCTCACTCCATACTAATATTCTCCTTTCTTCACACTCACTTCATCATGCAAATGCAACAACAATTATGATTTATATCAGTCATAAATGAATAACAACTTCTTGTGCAGTTTAATTAAAAGTTTATCTACTGCTGTAAACAAATTACCTTTATTTTCATATACTGCATAATTTATATGGTCTTATAATACATATGTTATTTCCTCTTTATATGCTATACCCCACATGCCATTTACATTTAGGTAAATGAATAACATTATAAAGTGATGATAAGATATTTATGGGAAGAAAAATCAGATAAACATAAATAGTGAGTGAAAAAAATGAAGTTCAAACCTACAATAATAATGATTTGGCACATGCTAATTATCTGTAAGGTCACGGAACATAAAATTGAAAAGAATAGACAGTGGCAATACAGATGCAAATGAATTACTCACTTTTAACCTAAATTTTGCTTTCCCAAACCCCAAAGGAAGAACTCAGAAAAGTACTGTAGAGAGAAAGAGATCGAAGAGAAACTGGTACCAAATAACCTGAAAGGAAGTGGCATAGAGTTTTGTGTACAAAGTGATAACATAAATTCATATGTAGTGATCATTTTTAAAGACTAAGCTAAAGAAATTAGTGCATGTATATAACTGTTCATATGCAACTGTGCAGATGTTTTTGCTGAATCTTGTGCAGTTTTGGCAGAGAGTAGATACTTACAAAGATCCAGAAGATGATATGTAACATCAGCTACAGTGTACTGGTCTCACCTTTTTTGTGCTAAGTATATATAGATTAAGCTTAGACATGCATAAAGCCATCTCAGAGATGGATACAAATGGAGGCAACAGAAAGAAGGAGCTCCCTTCAGTCCAAGCACAGAGAAAGAGGGTCACAATATATATGCACCACTTCATTCACACAATCATATCACAGCAAAAACAGCATCACCCTAACTCAATACTATTGTGTGAATCAATTAGTGGTTAATTTTGCAACCCAATCTTATTCTGTGTCCATGAATGGGCTGAGGGAAGCTCCTTCACTCTCTTTCCTTCCCAATGTGACTAAGCTGTAATGGAACTCTGCAGTACATGTACATCTTTTTTTCCTGACACAAGATGGAGAAAGTATAGTTAGATCAACCAGGATCAATTAAAGCTTCAACATATTATTAATCCAGACTTTGGACATAATAAATTTATGTAATTAAGATGAAAGTGGGAAAGAGGGGTATGAGTAAAACATCAAATCAAAGGTTATGACAGAAGGGATAATAATATGTATAATTTTGGAGGAGAGGAGATTCTTAATGCATGCTTTCTGACTTTGTTAAATAAATCAGTGAATGCAAAGGAGACAAAGAAAACTGGGGTTTGAAGTTGGAATTATATATATTTTCTCATCTGATCTGAAATCAAATGCAAATCTAACTACCTATAATCATGAAATTAAAGAGAAATTACATTGAAAAGACACTTGTTGGCCCAAACTTCCACAAAGTGAGTTTCAAATAAAAGAAAACTTTAAACAAGAAACATCAGAGAGAACGTACTTGCAAGGGGAAGAAGAAAGCAAAGGTATATAGCAGAAAAAAACCAGATTCTTTTATACATGCAAGTTTATTATAAGCTCAGAAAGTGATTTATATGCAGACCAGTTTTCAGTGGAAAGACTTTTTCACAATAATTGGTGCCGATCGAACTAATTAGGCCATGCTAAAAAAGGTCTGTGACCAGATCACAATTGAAGAAAACCCTACTTTTGAAGGTGAAGAAAAAGTGAAAAACAAGGAAATCCAACTCGTGAAATTGGATAAAAAGAAGGGAATAAATCTGAAAGGAGAGGAAAAATCTGAGCTTTTGTTTTGGGTGAGAGAGAGATAAAAAAGAAGGTGAAGTTGAGTAATGAAGTAGAGGTATAGAAAGGCCAACCTTAGAGCTAAAACTGAAAAGCATGGGTGGCAGAAACCCTAATTCTGGGGTGGTTTTATTGATTCCTGCGCTGAAGAGATGCAAGAGTGGCGAGCAGAGTTATAAAGAAAACGAAAACTGTAAAGACGAAAAAGGACTTGCAGGTTGTAATGAGAGTGACCATGGAAAAAAGAAAGAGTGTGAGAGATTAATTAATTGTTTGTTAGTGTTTATGTTTTTGAAGAAAGAGAAATTCATAGACATGATGGGTCATTGTCCCCATGAGAGTCACAGACAGGAAAGTGAATCCAAGAAATATTCTAGTGGAAGAAAGGTGCACAGGAGAATGGGGTGAGAGAGATGAAGGTGTATGATAATGGTCACACCAAATTTTCTTTTCTGCCAAATTTTTTCCACCCTCTTCTCTGCTTTACTCAGTGGGATCACATACTCATTCACATTGACACAGTAAAAAGTTTGTATATAGTTCATCAGCTACAATTATGAATGCACAGTGATTTTGTTGATGTTGTTACAACCACCTTAAAAGTCACCTAGGACATTGTTTTTTATTAGCTATATCTACAGAAATTTAACTCTAAGTTTCTTAAGTTTAGTGTAATGGAAGATTATCTTTGCATTTTTCATCTGAATTTGGAGTTAAAATCCGACAGCTTTAACGTCATTATCGGAACTACTGTTCATACGTGAGCTACTCTCAACAACCTATTGAAACCATTGTCACTATTTTAATGTTGAAATCCGTGTGTGGACAAACCTTTGTTTGTGTAGTTTTCAACACTTATCGGTTTTAAAATTCCTTCTTAAAAACAACGACAATAATTGAGGATTCACATGGTGAGAATAAGTGATTTTATCCAATAACTTTACCACATTACTATTTCTGCATTTCTGCATTTTATATATTCTCGTAAGTCTTGTCTTTACGAGAATCATTTTTTATACAATCTGTGTATTAAGATTAATTTCGGTAATTCATTATTCGAGTTTTTGTTTATTTACTATGAACAAAGAAAAATAAATATATGTTGAGATGAGGAATACTTATTTATTGTGACTATTGACATGGGATAGGATGAGTTATTGCTCATTGTTGTATTTATTTCATTAACTTATTTCTAGGGTGATATAGAGTCTTATATAATAATATACGGGGTCTGCTGAACATTAAATGCGTATTGAAACAAACAAGAATAATAAATTAAATATATAGTATATTGAATGCACTCCACACTCATAATTGATAATCACTTTATTGTATATCTAAATGTTAAAATCACCCATCACACTACACACATTCCCCTCAATAACCAAATCAATAGCAAATGTTGTATTGTAATCTAGGCGTCAAGAAATTCTTTTCACATATTGGGTATGGGGGCGTTACCAACTCATACTTGAAAAAAAAAACAATTTAGGAAATTGCACGCTCTTTGAAAAAAGAGCTAAAAAGTAAGATGAAATTTATAAATAAGTTCACTTTAAGTAAACTTTCATACTTTATTTTACTCAACCCACAACTTTCTTCTTAAAATCTTAAAATGTATCATTTTATCATGTTCAATTTTACCCTAAAAGAATAAATTAATATAATATTCGTACAAAAGTATATAAAATTAATCACATAAAAATTTAATATGAAAACAATGAATTAATTATTTATCTAAGCTCTTTATATAATATATGAGATTTAAATTTTTGTTTCACAATATATAAATAATATGAAATTTTAAATATATTTTAAACTGATATCTAAATTAGTGACCAATTTACAAACTAATTCCTTTGGTAGTCAAAATCTTGGTAGGTAAATTTAGAGACCAATTTACAAATTAATTATAGTTTTTTATTCATAATAATTACCAATAATTTTCATTTTTGTAAATTTGTATCTAAATTGACCACTATAATGTCTAACTATTTTTATCATTAAAATTAATATCTAAATTGGTCACTATAATGACTAATTATTTTTGTTACTAAAATTGATTACCATATAGAGATTTTCTTGTAGTGGTAAAAACTCCATTAATAAAGAAATGCATGAAAATTTCATAGATTGTGAAATTATTAAGACAAATATAATATCATTTGTTTCTAGTAATTTATAGGACAAAAATAATTTTTTTTAAAGGAGTATATATATCTATTAATTTTTAAAGTTTGAAGATAAAAATGTAACAAAGTTGAAACAGTAATGAATTACACTTTCATGTCTAAATTTAGGTAAAAATATATTTAATCATTAATTTTTATTGTTAAATTTGCATCCTAATAGTTGGACATCCTCTCAGGCCTAGCCATCGTTAGGAACAACGATCGCGTTCTTGAGATATTGTCTGCGTGGAGCTCCGTCACGGTTTTGTCTTTACAAGGCGCCTCAATGGGTAAAGGGAGGAAAGAGTATTTAAACTGTGTTTGACCTCGACTCCTAAGCGACGAGACTTATTATATATATATATATATATATATATATATATATATATATATATATATATATATATATATATAATGTTGGATTGATAAAAATAATATGTCTTGAAAAGTCCCACATCGCCTAAGATAAACTAGGGAGTGCATGTTAGTGATTATATAATGGGCTCTAAGTCTATGATGTTCTTTGTCCCAAATCAAAGCCACTTTCAACTAATATTTGACTTTTCTTATACTCTTGCAATAGGGTTTTGTGAGGTGTATTAAGTTCTAGCTCTCTTTGGTGGTTTTTCTCAGTATTTGGAGTTTAATGAAGTGATTATTGGGATACAGACAGTAACGTTTCTAATTGATGCAATTGGTATAAGAGTTGCGGTCACAAGTTTGACTCCAAGTGGACAATTGTTAATTGACTCCAAGTGGACAATTGTTAAGGAGAGAGTGTCGCAGGTTGCACAATTGTCCCGTGGCGGAGGCCAGGTAGGCCGAGTCACAATACAAGTGTGAGATTCCTAGGAAGACAATGTTGAGGTGGAAATTGTTGCCTTTGTCTCGTGGCATAGGCCAAATGGTTGAATCATAATCGAATGTGGCACTTGGGCTTTTAAGCTCTTAAGTAAAAAGAGTTGCACCTTGAATAATGACTATAGTTTTTTATCTAGTGGTAAGCGTTTGCTCCTAACAAGTGGTATTCGAGTTATGGTTTGGTAGGCTTTTTTCTCAGTATGCTTTGTTGTAGCGTAGTCTGATATTTCACATCAGAAAAAATTAGTTTCTTGTTGTTAGAGAATCATCCTTGGTTGTTGAAATTGCAATGAAAAATTTGATGGAAGGATCATTGTCAGCATCATGAAATTTGATAGAAGGATCCTTTACTGCCGCTCAACGCTTCACCAAATCACAACATATGGATTTTTGTGATTCTAAGTGAACTTGAACCTGATCAACTGCTCAAATTGGTATTCCTTTCGCAGTGAAATGGTTTAAAACAATTTTAAATATGAAACTCATACCATTTTGCTCAATTACCTAGATTCTAAATTCTTTTTAGTCTCACCAACAAGAAAAAAGAAACATGAACAGATCATCCAATCATACAAATCAAATCAGTCATATTTCCTTTCCAAACCGGGAATAATATAAGAGCATGCAAAACATCAAATTCATAAATTCACACACAAAATTAAAGACTAATTTTCCTTATTTGACAAAGCAGCTCAACAAACTAAACGACTTTAAGAATACCAAAATATTTCTAACTCTACAGGATGTTCTATCCACACATATAAACATTACAAGAACGATATATAACGTTATAATCATTAACCAACAAAGACTCATATAGAAGATTAAAACCTCACATGTAAGCAGAAAAAGCCTCATATGCAACAAAACTTAAAAGAAGACCAAGAAAAACGGTTGAAACTTAACTTACACAAATGAAGAAACTAATTGATCCTTGAAGAGCTCGTCGCGAGGATCACCACTACGGTCTGAAATCTTCAATCAAACGAGTAGAGAGAAAGAACCCTTAGAGAGAAGTCAGATAAAATTCTAGAAAAATAATTTTTAGAGAGATAGTATTTTAAAATAATGAAACTTGTTTATAAAAAAATTATTTTAAAATGTATTTTACAATTTTATTTAAGTAAGCAATTAAATTACCTTATTGCATAAATTCTTGAGGTAATACGCTACATAGTTAGCTTATACCAATTTATTTGTTTTTCTTTCAATATTATCCTTTATATTTTAATACATTTTTTTATTATATTTAATTTATTTTTATCTATTGTTATCTATAATATTATGGAGACACTTAATTACTTTTTAACAATTGTTTCTTTTATTTATTTATGTAGTTTAATAAAAATAATTTAAAATTACAAATTAAATAAAAAATTATTTCATTATATGATATTATGTAAAAACAACATATAATAAATTTTGGCAAAACGAAATTCAATGTAAATATAATTTAAATTGAGAAATAAAAAATTAAAATTTTAAAAATAAATAAATATCAAAATTAAATTAATACTCAATAGATCAACATGTTTAAACGGATGATTTGCCTAAATAAAAAATATTTCGTTATAAAAAATAAATGAAAGTACTATAATTATAATTAAATAATAATATATTTTTGCTTAGAAACTAAAATTCCATGCATACAGTAAAAAAAAGTATGAATTTATATCATTTTGTATTATTTTACATTTGTCAATTTGCTTATTAATTAGTTTACCAAACTGCTTCTAATTGAATAAAGTATCTTTATTAGTTCAGAAAGTTAAGAGTTTATCAGTTGTTTGGTTATACAAATCCCTTGTTTATTATATACACACAAAATAGAGAATTTTGTTTTTGAAAACAATAAAAATAAATGAAAAAAATATCCAAATGTTAAGAATAAGGTATAATTATTTATTTTTCCTTTAGTTATTTGGTTTGGTTCATTTTGATTTCTTTATTATTTATTGGTTCAATGTAATCATCCAATTATTTAAAAAGATCAATTTGGTTCTCTCGGTTGAGTTGACGTTATCACGATATTCATACATGACATATGTCAAGTCATGAAATTTTTAATTTTATTTTTATTTTTTAATTTTTTTTGTAAAATATATAAATTGTTATGTGTCAGGTCAGGTTATATTGTGTCACGTGACATGTTATAGTCGTGTCAGGTATCAATGATATTAGTTATTTTCAATTTAGTCCTCTATTTAAATTTTTTATTTCAATATAGTCGTTCTATTTCCTCTATAATGTAAAACAATCCAAATTTATACCTTAAAATTTTATTTTATTTTTCTATCTTATTACACACAAAAATTATTACATAAATTATTTTAACCAAATAAATATATATTTATCAAAATAAATTTTAGAAAAAACATCATAATTATAAAATTTTATTATGATAATTTTCTATTACCATATACAATATATTTAAATTATCTTATTTATTATAATCATTCATTAAAATTTTATTCTCAATTACAACTGCAAACAATCTGCAATGGTACTGGAACAGTAAAATATCTAATTTGAGAAAAAAAAATATCCTCCTAATTCACTTAGGTCAGTTGAATTTAAAGGTGGTCTATAACGATAACAAAATTTATCTAAATATGTCTCTTTTTCATTAATAATTATAAATGTACTATTATTGTATTTTTTTTATAATTTATTTTAAAGTTCTCATCATGCATTTTTATTTATTATTTATTGGGTGATACTTGAATTCTTGTACACATCTTTTCGTTTATTTATTTATTTTTAATAAAGACGTAAATAACCATGATTAAGTACTTTTAAGAGTTGATAAAAGATGAGGTGGGTAGGACCAAAGCACAGGACATGACGTGAGGTATAGATAGATATAATTGTTTAGAAAACTTGTATCGTAATAACTAAATTTTTGATAATTTTTTCTTTATAATATCATTATTTAATAAGGCTTCGAAACTTAAGAAGGAGAAATTAAGACACCTTCACTTTTTCTTCTTCCTCACATTGTCAACTGTCCAAATATCACTGTTGTGAACCTTGTCCCATTCTTATATACATATGAACATGTTCTTATGCCTGGTCATGTTTTTGGATGTGTTAGAGGGGCCTCCAAATTGATAATCAGTTTCTCCTTCTTCTTCATTCTTAAGGACTTTTTAAACAACCAAATTTATGTCGGTGCTGCTTGAGTTTCTCCTTCTTCAGTTCTTAAATTCGTAAATTCAGACACCATTAGCCACCACAGAAAGCAGGATTAGAGTGTGACGTTGTCTATAAAATATTATATGAATATTTTTAATTAGAAACACATTTTTTTTGCTATGTGAAAGTATGTAGGTCTTTTTCTTTTAAACTATAAAAGACAATGAAAGCTTAATTATCAAGATTAAACTGATACAAATAATTCTAACATCCTTCCATCTATCCTATATAGACTTTTTCAATGCACTAAAACAAACAAAACATTATGTTAAAGAGTGTGTGATGTAACAAAATACTACTAAGTCAATGTCTAATTAAATAAAAAAAAAAGGGAATTGAAATCATTAGAAAATGATATAATTCAGTTAGGAAATATGTAGTCATTATCATTTTTAACATGGACAAGAATAATGCTTACTTAATGGTACTAGCTTTTCTCGGAACAATTTCAACTATAATATAACTAATGTTAGGTCCTTCCAAAACTTATATATCTTTGTTTACAAGACCAATGCCATTGTTACCTTAATCATGTGTTTCATTTTATACATTACGATCAATGTAGTCTTTTATTATATATATTAAAATATTATTAAACATGTAATTAGGTTAAAAAAAATTAGTAATTCCTGAATAAAATTTTAATTATTAATTTTTGAACGATAATCACTGTGCACACGGTCTTCAAATATATATATATAAATAACAGTCTTTATGAAAAGCAAAGTGATGATTAAAATGATAAAAAAAACGTGGGTGAAATTAAGTTGTAAGTTTTTAAGGAGGGGGTATTAAAGCAATGAGTTGATGAGTCTTTATTCTTATTTTTATATAGTGCTCTACTTTCTCATTTCTAATTAATGTGGGACTAAGATTCACGTTTGGATTTCGTTCGACGTACTCCTTTTCTATCCTTTTATGTACCACTGTTTAATGAGATCTAAGTCCAATCACATAAGACATTGACACCATTTTCAACCCAAAATATTAAGACAATGAGTTTATGAGTCTTTATTTTTATATAATGTTCTACTTTCTCATTTTTAGTCAATATAAAACTTAGACTTACACTTAGATTCCTAACATTAAGGATCGAACAACATTTTGAAAAACATTAACACAACATCTTACTTTTTGAGAACATAGAATTTGTAATAGTTAACATCCATATATGTGAATGCCCTTTTTCTGAACCCAAGATGCATACTTTTCATGAATTTGCATACTACATGTCTTCTTAGCTGGAATTTGCATTCATTCAGCTGTGAACAGTACCTTTCGGATCTCAAACATGATCCATGTGCATATGGGGTTCCAAGACAGGTTTGCACAACCTTGCACTTTAAATTCTATTTTGTTTTTTTTTTATCATGATACGATTCCTAATATTTGACAAAAAATAATGTCCCAATATATATTTATATTAAAATATAATTATTTTAAATCCTTTTACAGCATCATATCATTTTCATTTTTTATACGTTTAATTACAATTTTTTATATGAAGTTTAATAAGAGTTTGAATGAATGTTCAATAGAGTTAACACATGTATTATTTTAGCATCGATTGTCCCAGTCTCCATTTGTTTCGATGTAATGTTGTGCAGAGAGTTCCACTGTGGAGAGTGGGTGGTGACTAGCAGGACAGTTTGGGAAGTGAAACTTGTTTCTGTCGGAACTAAGAAAGAAACATGAACTAAATTCAGTACAACAATGATGAGTGTTTGAAACAAAACACTATTATGAGATGTGGCAGCTACCACACTAATTAATAGCTATCATTCTCCACGTAAAGTCATGAAAATATTGCTTGGGTTTTGACAGAGTATTAGATAAAACCAGTCTTCATAGTTTTACTGTCTGAACTTGATGAAGTTTGATTAATATTACAACATTAATCTCTATGAACAAGACGTGGCAGTACAAGAATGAAAACTCTATATACCGGAACATTTTGTTTACATCTGAATCAGTGTGCATTCTTCAATTGATGCTCTGAGTCTTCTCTCTGCTTGATTTTATTTAGCATGCTTAAATACTGTCACTGCAAGGCCTAATACACCTCATATTCCTTATTAATAGGTCTAGATAAAATTAATTGAAATATTCTAAATTGCCAATTAACTATACTATTTTACACTAAATTTATTGAACTATTTGAAGTAAAAACGGAACTAAACTATTGTATAATTCAATTTTAAAATACTAAATCATTTACAGTGTAATTCAGTTAAGCGCTCGAAACTGCTTTGAGTATGAATATTGTTTTGAGTGCTCCAAACCCCTCCACAAGGACCGGTCTCTCTACAATTGCTTACCTCTCACAAAATCATCGGTGATTCAAGAAAAAGACGGAGACAATATAATAATAAAAATTAATTTTATATATGATTAGGATACAATTTCTCTACAAAGATCCATCATATATAGCGATGGATTAGGTAACTAGAAATTTAAATGTAAATTCTCATAAAAAGGTGACAAACCCACTCAACATATGTTGCATATGTTTGATAGTTCAACTTCACCATCGCCGAAGATCACTAATGTTAAAGAAAAAATGAAAACACTATTTTTTTTATTCTTTAACAAAATTATTAAACAAAAAATAGTTTTTATCAACATGAATTCCTTGAAACAAAAAGAGATTTGGAACTCAAAACGATCTAGAATTTCATTTAAGATGACCAATATCTCAAAACCCAATTTCTCATCCCCTCTTCCACCCCATGAATACCTCCAAAATCTTTAAAAGTAATTTCAAGTATTATTTCCTAAGTACTTTTAAATTATAAAAGTTAGATTACTATTGCATTGTACAACCATATACAATAAAATTAGTGCAATTCAAGAGTTTCAATTCAAAATTAGCGCAATTCAGTTCAAAAATAGTATAAGTTAGTTTAAAATTAGTGCAATTTGGATTAAAAAAATGGTATCATTTGGTTCAAGAATAATGCAATTCAGTTCAAAATTAGTATAATTCAGTTCAAAAATAATACAGTTCGGTTCAAAATTAGTGTAATTCGATTCAAAAATAGTATAGTTTGGTTCAAAAATAATGCAGTTTGGTTCAAAATTAGTACAGTTCAATTCAAAGTTAGTGTAGTTCAATTCAAAAATAGTGCAATTCGAATAATAGTTCATTTCATAGCAGTTCAGTTTACTTCATATTGCAGTGCAGTTCAATTTAGTGCAGTTCAATTTTTTAGAACAGAAAATAGTTTAGTTTAGTTTATTTGAACTATTTTTCAGTTCAGTTCATGCAAACTAGTTTTCAATTCACTATAGTTTTTAACAGTGCAGTTCAATAAATTATGCACAACCCTTCATATCGTAGCACTTTCACTAGTGCAGTAAGGACTTTTGGCCCCAGTTATTTTTGTTATTCTGCCTCGGTTTTAGACCCGAGGCATATTGGGATGAGGCCAAAAACTGGTGTCTTTTGGTCTCGGTTGCAAAGGACCGGAGCCAAATCTAGAACTGAAAATCCCCAAATCTGCTATCCTGGTATACTGATTCTCGAGGGTTTAGAACCCTAAATCCAAAATGTTTTGAACTTGCTTTTGAACTCATCGCACTGCCTCTATCTGCATCCTCATACTTTGCTACCATGGTGGAGCACGCGTCTCGGGAGGTGTTTTTTTGCAGCGGCATGCGACTTTCAGTGGTCATTCTGCAGCGGCAGCGGCAGAGGTTTTTTATGGCGGTGTCGATGATGCAGTTGCGCGCGAGTCGCAGGTGATGTTCCTTCAGCGGCGCGACTCGTGGTGGTTGTCGGATGCGCGAGGCAGATCTGGTTCGCAAGATAGAGTAACAATGGTGAGGTTGATGGCGTCGCAACAGAGGCTGCTTGAGTCTTCGCTCACAGCAGTGTCGATCTCTATCATTGAAGTATGGCTCTGAACGCGTAGCAGCAGCCTGGTTTCGCGTCGCTGTGGCACGCGGTGGTCTAATGTTGCGTTGGCTCCCGGTCTGGTTGCGTTTTGGGGGAGTTGCGCAGAGGAGAAAAAACAATTCGCGATTTGGGTTCGCGTAGAGAAGATGAACAGTGCATAGTTCGCGAATTTGGAATCCTAAATAAGGTCTATGGCCTCGGTTCCATTAATAACCGAGGCATAAAGTCGTATAGGCCTCGGTCCTATTTCACCCGAGGCCAAAGCCTCTGTTGTCAGTGGCAATTTTGAAATTTTGGGGAACATTGATGAGTTATAGGCCTCGATTGAGTGATAACCGAAGCATATAAACCCTTATAGGCTTCGGTTGGAAAGGGACCCGAGGCAAAAAAGTTCAAAAAATTTCAAAAATACCACTGCATCCTTATAGACTTCGGTTCTGCAATAACGAGACCTATAAGGCAAGTTAAAAATACAATTCTGCACTAGTGTTTTACTATTATTATGCCTAGTGTGGCTCTATTACACCAATAATAGTATTTCACAATGTTGTTAGTTATAACTCCCTCCATTCCAAATCATTAATCACTTCCTCAATCACTTTTAGGTATTCATTCCATTTTCCTCTTACATTAAGACTTTCAATAATATTTGTCTATATGTATTTTATATATAATATAATTTTATTTCTCCCTTCTAGTTTGATCAAGTGTCTTAACTATAATGAATTTTATATTTTTACATATTATTGGATTAAGGCACCAATCTTAATTTGGCAACAAGTTGTTACAATAGTGGCAATTATCTTATATAAAAACTGCTAATTAAACTGAAAAACTATCTCTTTTGGAAACTTCTTTAGATCATATTCCCATGTGATAATTTTTAGTAAGTGATGCTCTCATTTTACCAGCTCCTTTATCATGGACAAATCTCATATGAAAGTCATCCTATTCCATTTCACATATGATCTTCTTTCTCCTCCTCTATCTCCAATACATACGGTTGAATTCTTTTATGTGTTATATTGTGTTCGTGAATATGCCACATCACAAAAATAACATAGTTCATTGGCTTTCCTCTCACTCGTATAAGCATGTCTTAAGCTTTTACTATTTGTTGGAAGTCTCGTACCAACTTGAGATATGGTCAATTTATAATATACAAGAAGATACAAATCTCACATTATAAATTGATTTTGTAAGGTTGAGTTAGACTTAAAATCTATTTCTTACCATTATTGACTATGGTGTCATTACTCGTACCAAAGTCAACATTAGACCTTTGTATGGATGATATAGACTTACCCTTGTGGACTAGGTTGTGTTCTAAGATTCTTTTCTACTAAGATAATCCCAAATCGAATATTATTTAAAAACGAAAAGAAAAAAGAGTTTAAATGAAATCAATTATTATAACACGCATTATTTACCAGAGTAGCAATTATCTTTTTATATAATTACTAATTGAACTGAAAACTCACATCTCTTACTACTAACAAATTAACATGAATGCTTGAATTATCTATTATTCGAATCCTTCCCCTCCATTGCAATTTCAACTCCCATTAATTTATTGTCTTGCCAGTACTTAATCTAACTTCTTTACGAATTAAAATAGCATATACTCTTGAATATTTGTTTATAATAGATATATTGTAGCCAATTATTTTTTCACATAAAATTAGATTGATATATTGTTGAAAGCCAATTAATTATTTCACATAGAGTTAAATTATCATATTGTTGGAGAGAAACTCCATTCGAAACATTTTCTCTACTAATAATAGCAAGTTACAATCAAATTTAACCAAATAATCTTCTCCCTACAATAAACTTGTTTGTAAGTTGGAGTTATGAGCTCTAAAATGAGGGTTATTATCCTTGATTAAAAAAATAACAAATGTGTTCAAAAGTGTTCACTTCTTTTCTTTTCTTCACATTCAACAACGAATTGTGATTCTTTAATCATTTTGAATATAATTGTGTTGAAAATTAAACAATAATAATATGTAGGAATGAATGGTCAAAAAAAAAATTATATATGGCAAAAGTAAACAATGATGAAAGTGTTAATAATGTACCACTATAAATTGGTTGAAGAAATGAGCAAGTGAAGAAACAAAGAAGAGGGTTTCCAGTTTCATACCAAAAAGTGAGGGTGAAAAGTTAGGATCTCTAAATGCAATAAAATAAAATAAAATTTAATACTTTTTGGTGGGTAGTGGTCAAAAGTTACAATAATGATGGTAAGAGGCCAAAGTGAGAAGAAAAGACCAGCACAACTTGACAGTGTATGAGTATTCCACATTGGCATAGTGGACCACAAAATTATACATATTTCCTGTTCCTTTTTTCATTTAATTTTTTTATAAAATTGATTTACATGGATATTGTATATATTTATTTGTATATAATATAAAAAAAATAATATATAATATAATTATATATATATATATATATATATATATATATATATATATATATATATATATTAGCACTGGTTCAAAGATATATAGATATCTTAATAAGTTAGTATTAGTTCTGTTGGAGTTTTCAGATGAGCGGGCAGTGATGGTTGCTTTCTGAGTGGCTGCTGCAGATATGAGCTTTAACATTTAAATTTGCATGGATCTTATAATAAATAAAAATAAATATATATCCGACACTTTCCCAGAGTGACTTTTTTTTACTTACGAGACATTCGAATTGGACCAGAATAAATGCTTGACATAGACGTACCAAATGCATTCTCACCTATCATGCGATGATGATTCAATCGCTGTTATTGATGGTGTCTGTTGTTATGACATATGACAACTAGAAAAAACAAAAATTATTCAACGGTGACAAAATTATATAAATTAAATTTTTTTCAAGCACGTTCTTTATTCCATAATAAGGAAGTGTTGTGAAAATAAAAATAGATAAATAAAATCCTAAATAAAATAACATTTATATGTTGAAGGTTTTTTCTATTACAACTAATTATATTCTATTCTGAAAAAGTCTCTACTATTATTTATTTACGTACAAAGAAAGAAAAAAAGTGATCAACAAGTGTGTCAATGGACATGTATATATAATGAGTATTTAAATTGTTAGGATGGTTTTTAAAAGTCTAGATATGCAATAATATGGATGTATAATTCAGATTTATTTTTATAAGATCAACTAACTTTATATTTTTTAATTTAATTAAATTTAGATTAAATTTATTTTGTGTGAGATCAATCTAATGTATCAAACTATTAGGGTTATTAGATATGATTCCGATTTTGCTTGACTTTTGTTATGAGATAATTATATTTGACCTTTAATTCAGATTGATTATGCTTAACATTCAGTCTAAGACAACTCTATTCGACTTTTGATCCGAATTAGCTTGACTCGACTTTCAACTTGGGGCAACTTGACTTGACTTTCAGTTTAGGACGATTCCGTTAGACTGTTATAGATATGTCTCAATCTTTGACTCGGGCTCACTCAACTTGGCCTTCAGCTTTGATTAACTTAGCTCAAGTTTTTAATTTGGGATGACGTGGTTTAATTTTTTGGGCTTGGTGACTTGGCCCCAAACTTCGGCCTAGACTAATTCATCTCGATCTTTGACCTACACCAACATGTCTTGGCCTTCGACCTTGGTCGACTCAACTTGATTCTTCGACTCAAACTAACTTGGTTGATTCTTTGACACGAACCGACTCAGCTCAATCTTAGGTCCATGATGACTCAACTCTACCCTTGGACTTGGGTTGATAGGCCTTGACCTTTGGTTTGAGCCGACTCATCACAACCTTCGACTTAGGCAGACCCATATGAACCTTCGGGCCAAAGCAATCCATTTTTACTTCTAACATAGGATAACTCAACCTGACCCTTTGGTCTTGGCCGTCTCAACTCGATTCTTTTTCTCAGACTGACTCAGTTTATTCCTTTTGTCTGGACAGACTCAACTCTACCTAGATCAATTTTTCTCAACCTTCATCTTGGGCCGACTTGGCTTAATCTTTGGCCTAGGTTGACTTTATTTGACCTTAGACTTAGACCAACTTTAGCTCGACTTCATCCTCAATTATCTTGGCTTGACTTAGATGCATCTTGATTTTGGATTTTCAAAATCCAACCAGTGATCCGATCTAAATCTAATCCAAAGTGAATTGAAATTAATCCAAAAATGAGAATTTTAAAGTTATAGATCTAAGAAAAGAGGATGGAGAGGCGAGTTTGACAATAGTGGTCGCCATCGAACACATTGCCATGCGTAGTGACATGGGTTGTAGTAGTGTGTGTAGGTGCATTAGAGCTCCAATCGCCACAAATTTTGTGGCATGGTAGTCGCCTGGCTAAGACTAGGACAACCATGATGTTGTCAGTCCAGACAACGACAGGAGGACCAGACTGGGTGGTTGTAGAACAATGGTGTCGGAAAACAATGGCTAGATAAAAAACCTAAAACAATGCTCAATAAAAGAAAAATTCTTGAAAAAAAAAATAGCCTACCACCACAACCAGTAGTAGGAATCCTGATTTCCTCCAACAGAGCATTTATTAGAGTTTTCCCGTAAACCTTTAAATTTAAGGTCTAATATTGGAGTAGTAATCATTCAAAACCCTTGAAAAATGATTTCACTTCCAGATTCACACAAGCTATTTGAGATTGACACCAACATTGAATGAAGTCACAATTACCAACTTCTCAATTCGTAACCACAACATAAACTAGATGTTGCAGCAGTCACTAATTATTATTTGAAACTAGCATATAACAAAGATGAGACATTTTACTCCACTTGCCAAAGCAGGGACGATCCTTACCCCAACTTATAAAGTTGTTAAAATGGATTACAATCTGTGAGTTAATTCGGCGTACCACGAGTTTAATCCGGGTTGGGTTAAAAAAATTATAAATTTTAGTATGGGCAAGAAATGAACCCGATCCACTAAGAATCTGGTTCACCTGGATTGAACCCATGATGAGCTGAGTTGCTCACCAACCTGCTGCATATACAAAAAAACACATCACTCTTATACTTCCTGCACCTACCTTTTTATTTCATGCACTTCCTTAAGTTAATAAGCTACTACTTCTTCCTACACCTACATTTTAACTTCTTACACTTCTCATATTGTGAATTTATCTATTCAAGACTCTAATATTATAGTTGGATAAGCAAAAAGAGTAATTTTTAATTAGAATTATGATTTAGTTTTTGGGATGAATGGTTTATTTGTTGTCTAAAATGAGAAAAACAAATTTTTAAAATAGGTTTGGACTTTTTGAATTTTGGTTACATATTCAAATAATGTTAGACTGAAGAGAAAAAAAGTTGTATTTTTTTAATTAAATTAGCCAAAATGTTTAACCCACTAACCTGTGGTGAACCGAACTCAAATTTATTGAGCTCATTAATAAGTAAGATATGTTAAGTTGACTCATTAAATAACCAATGGTAGACCGAACCAGATTGAACCAAGTGGTCCGTATTGACAACTCTACTAATTAAACATAGATCAAAATTATGCACAAGCACATTATTAACATAGATCAAAATTACTTACAAACATATTATTGTACGTATTTTAACTATGTATAAGAGGATAAGTAACATCTCTATTGCTTAAAAAAAACTTGTTATTCTTTAATTTAATTTATTCTAAACATGTGCATACCAATTGAGATTACTAGATATCCATCCAACTTTGCTCTCTGTTTAGGAAGTGAAAAGTGAAGGAATGAAAAATAAAGAAAAATAGTGAAAAATGATTTTACTTGAATTGAGTGAAAAAATGAGGAAAAATTTGATAGAAATTGGCCCAATTTAAACGAGAAGACAAAACAACAAGTTCCATGGAACGAAGGATTTCAACTAAAATTAGGGTAAGTGCAACCCAGAACTTTTATTTCTCAGTTTTTCCATTATAATAAAGGCACCACCAAAAGCCTAACCAACACTATTTAGGGTTGCATCTTTATTGAACGAAGGGTAGAAATTGTTTTCTTCAAAAGTATTCGCTCACTTTCCTTCCTTTGTCTTAGAATCCTAGTGTAGTTGAAGCAGATCCTTTATTCAACAATGCCCCTACATACTAAAAAAAAAAATACCTGTCACCACCATAATGGTTATTGCAACTTATATCCATATATTACGTATATGTTTACAACTTTAATATATATATATATATATATATATATATAAATATATCAACGTATCGGATACGTGTCATATTTATTCATCGTAATAAAAAAAATGACTTCTAAATTATATAAAAAGAGACACGGGGAAAAACTTTATAGAGGTGCAAAAGAAAAAGTTATGGATGTGTAGGAAGAATATAACTCATCTTCATTTCAAACAAAGCCCCCAAGACATGACAATAGGCTTAATTGAACGGATGATTTAATGTAGGCTTCTCCTTCCTGCATCCCTTTTTTTTCCTTCCTTCACCCATAAAACTCTTATCTCCATTATACCCCTCAATTAAATAATTTTAAAAACTCTAACTATTATTCTTTTACTTCTTCTATGAGCGCCACACCTCCCTCGTCTTCAAATCACCATTTTTTCCTTTCTTTTCTTCCATACCTTTTGGAACATCCAATTCGAAAAATATCAAGCATAAAGAGGTGTAGGGATTTGAAAAATATTAAAAATAAAGAGATGTAGGAATTTTTATTATATTTTCAATGAGGGATAGTTTAGAAAGTTCAACTTTTATGGGGTGCATCAAGAAAAACATGCAGGTAGGTGCAGGTGACCTTTAATCTAATGATAGATCCAATGCAACCCACACAACCTTTAGACCATGTTATTTTTGATAAATAGATTTGGGAGAAAAAGAGAGAAAGAATCAGAAGGTTAGAGAACGAAGTTGGTGTTGTTTATTTTAAGAGATTTAAAAATGATTTTAGGATAAATTAGAGAGTGAAATTTATGATTAATGTGACATATTAAGAAAAACATTTAATAGATAAAAAAGTTAGATTATAAAATTGTTCCTGATGTTAAAAATAACATAAAATGATATATAAATGACTTATAATTATTTTTATAAATTTTATTGAATGATTGAAATTATTAAAAAATTATTTATAAAGAATGAATAATATAATATATTTAGTATGAAAATAAATTTAACATTTACATATTGAATATTTAGATGAAAAATAATTATTTACATTGAGATTTTTTAATAGTAATTTTAAAAATAATAAATTTTTATTATAATCATAAAATAAAAGTTATTAATTATTATTTGCGTTATTAATTTTTATTATTCTGTTTTCATAAGCATAAATGAATATGAGTGAAGACATTGTAAAATCAATATTGTTTTTTACTGTCACATGAACCAAAAAATAAATTATGAGAAGGATAATTTAGTAAAAACATAAACGTAACGAAGATAATTTAGTAAAATTGACTAAATTACACTCTAATCTCACCGTACACATATACAGAAGGATGACATTTGGAAGGAATTCCACCATCACGTTCCATCTCCTTCAAAGGAATACAAAAGTTACCTCCTATTTCTCGTTTCCTAATCCTTATAAACAATAAATCTGAAAAAAAAATGCAATGTTAAATTCTTAGTTTTTTCATTGTAACAGACACTTTTGGCCCAAACAAACTATTTAGGGTTACAACATTATTGAATAAAGCTGAGAATTTTCACTTACAAATTTTAACTTTCATTCCTTTCTTTGCCTTGGCATCTTGTGTAGTTGTAATAAACCTAAAAATGTTAGTAAATATCTTATAAATAATTTGATTAATGTGTTAGAATAAAAAAAATGTTAATTTGATCATTTAAAAAATTACCAAAGACATAGTCGACACGTGCTATGATAGCTTCCTCTCTTTTTTTTCCTCATTGCGTCAATTTAGAAAGAGGCACACCTCCTTACACCCTTTTTCTTTCCTTTTATCATTACAAACAAAACATCGAGAAACTAGATTTTAACTCTAAATATTAAGAGACTAGATTTATAAATCTTTCTCTCTATATTTATATTTTTACTCAATGTAAAACTCCGATAGTTGCAAACTTAGCTCTTTTGTGATCTTTACAGAAATCTTTAGACAGATAAAACCAATCGTATCATGTAATCTAAGAGGTGGTTCTAGTAATTTTTACTTAAAAATTAAATAAAATAACAAGCCACTATTGCAAACAGAAAAAGAAAGCAGAAGAAAATTGATTTCAAGCTCACAGGTAAATGACATGAATTAAATAGACCATTTTAGTATTTGGATTAACCAACATAATATGCATATAAGCAACAGTGCTAATCAGAATCCGTGCCCCTAGCTTGACAAGCCTGACATATCAGTTTCAGGTAAATCAAACAGTTACAGTATCTACCTAAAGGCCTTATTCATATGATAAAACAGAGCAGGAAATTGAAGTATGAACAAATGAGAATGCTAGTTCCATTAGCCTTTCCAGTTGTCTTTCCTCTTCCTTATCTCTCCCAAAGCTTCAACAGGTGATTTGCAGCCCACTTTCTCCTGCACATGTTCACAGTTTACCAAAAGCTTCAGGTTCAACTTTTGTAAGTCACTGTATTTTTTATCCAAGAAAAAAATAAAAAAACTGCACAAATAACAGCTCCTGTTCTAACTAAATATGTTACAATTTTAGTTTGATTGTAGAAAGCATCAATAAACTCCTGAAAGTTTTTCTGATCAGCAGGGAATAATATATTTTGGTTCACACTTTGAAGAGAGGGTGGAGAGGTGTCAAACCTGGATCTCAGGTAGATCAACCCTCATAAAGGGATTGGTTTCCAACTCATCCTCAATGGTTGAGGGAATTGTTGCTTGACCAGCTTGTCTCTGATTCTGAGCCCAGGTTAATTTCTGTTGTGTCCTCAAATTGTCAGGCTCAACTGTGAGAGCAAATTGCAAGTTCTTCACTGAGTACTGGAGAAAAAAAACTTCACACTCTTACTAGTGATTAATATATATGTGGAAAAAGCGTATAAGAAATAAGCCATTAAGAAGAATTTAGGCTTTTATATGTTAAAAGTAAAACAATCTAAATTTTCCCCCTCCTCACCTTATGCCTCACAGTTCCATATTTTACTTAATGTAAGTCATAAGTTTTGCAAGATAAACAGAAGTGCACGACAAATCCAAACAAAGGAGTTCTTATGAACAGTCACTACAGAATATCTAAAGTAAGTCACTAATTCCAAATCATAACTTTACATCTGAGTTGCTGAATATTATACATTTAAAAACCAATATATTTTATTTTTCAGAAAAAAACATACAATTGTGTTCTAAAGAATGAAGGATTTATTGATTTACTTGCTCAAGGGTTACTGTGGCAGAGTGCTAGCTCTTAATCCCAAATATGATTTATCAATCTAGACACTTCAATTGACAAACACAGACTGTAGCATAATAAAAAGTTAGGAAACAGTATTCATGAATACCTAATCTTTAGCATAAAATTTGTTACAATAAGTGATAATCAATTCATTTCAACTTCTTATTCCATTATACTTATATCAGGTTGACTAACAAATGCCGCAGGAATTGGAGTGCATTTCCCATAATACACAGTTTTTACATAATATTAACTGCGTGAACTGGATCAAGAAGATTAGTCTGGATTGTTTACAACTTTTTAAATGCTTGCATTATCCCACAACCCCTTTCTCCATTAATCAAATTAGAAGTATTTACCAGATAAAATCATGAGTAAACTAACTGTTTAAGAAGTGTTTTTAGATCAATTCCGTTCATCATTTAAATTATAAGAAGATATATCATTATTGACACTACCTATATAGATAAACAAAATTGATACTCTCCAAATAATTTTTTTCAGTATGGATGGTGACTTCAGTATGATTTACCTCATGGCCACAGTATACTCGAGTTGTCTTTGGTAATGAACCTAGTGTTACACTGAGAGACTGATACATCTGTTCAGCAGTTCCCTCAAAAAATTTCCCACAACCAGCAATAAACTGTAAACCGGCAATAAGACAGAAATGTAGAGATTTGAAAGAAGAGCCTCTTCAAAGTTCAAATACATGAAAGTTTTAGAAGAGAGAACCAAATACAAGTCACATACCTTGACTTCAAGCACTTGCGACGGCCTTAAGAACAAGTTTATTACATGTTTTCCAAAATAACAACATTTTTTCTGATATGAAAAAGATTGATCAGTCATCTTACCAATGTATCTCCAGTAAAAACAGCCGGATGCTCATCTGCTTTGCCAGTAACATAGTAACTTATGTGGCCTTTTGTGTGACTGAGCAAATTACAAACATAGCCTAGGTTAACAAGAGGGTAAATATGACTAGAAAAAGGGAGAATCATCACTACAGCAAACATCAAGAAATACCAAAAGAATGACAAATATCAAAAACTGATAAATGACAATGCAGCAATAAAGAATTAACAATAAAATATAATGAGAAGGCCAATAAGGCATGGCAATGCCTTCTTGGTATATTTTCACCCAATTTGGCACATCATTTGTTTAATCATCAGATAAGCAGGACTATAGCCCTCTAACAGAGGATGTGAATAATTGGCAAAAGTTCAGCATGCATTACAAAACTGATTCTTCTATGCAGACTTTTCTGGCTAGAGATATACATTACGAGAAGTTATAGCTGTGGGTGTCAAAGACTACAGTATTCACCCTGACCAGCTAACAGTTCTTGGTATTCAAACACTATACTTGGGACTAACAACTACTAAACAAGTTTATGACTTGTTCAAATTCAAACCTGTTTCAGTTAAGTCAGAACGTTTTGGATACAAACGTTGTGAGTGCTTTTGAGACTTTCTCCAAGAATAAACTTCATATTTCCGGTAGGAAAGTTCTCCAAAGCACTTCTAAGTTATGTTCCACCAGACTAATTTCATTTCACTCGAAAAAGTTAAAATTGGTATCTATAATGAAATAAGAGAACACTTTCAAAAGTTAGATTATACATAAACTAACTTCAATTTGTTAGAGAAGCTTAAATCATTTCACCTTTTTACTTTCTTCTCTGATAAACTCATCCAAACATGACCCAACAGTTACTACGATTCCAATCCATACTCTATAGTGTAGTGCACTGATGGAAACACTTGAAAAGTTGAGTTAGCAATAACATAACACAACACAGCGTAGCATACCAAGGTGTATGAAGGGCCAAAATATTGACGTCAGCTCCAAGAGAGACCTTATCACCGTTTTCAACCTTGTCGGTGCAACCCTTCACGTTATCGATGGAACCACCATAGACCTTGATTCCAGGCACCAGTTGTTTTATCTTCTCGTTTCCACCAGCATGATCCCTGTCACACAATAATAAACGGTGAAACAAAACATCACAGGGAACATTTCAGATAAAGAGAAAAACATCATAGTACACCATACCAGTGATGGTGGGTGGTGAGGACGAGTTTGAGAGTGACACCATGCGAGTTGGCAGCCTCGAGAATCTTCTCCGGCTCGACGGGGTCCACCGCCGCGGCTTCCTTCGTGCTCTCATCCACGATCCTGCACCACTCAGATTGGTTCAGCAAAATCTAAGAGACAAAGCCAAATGAATGGATGAATGTTAGATTAGATTCACACAGATAAGAATAATTGTCTTCGAGACATGGTATGTGTTGGATTTTCATCTTTCCCTTTCCGATTCAAACACTCTTCGCAAATTCGATTCCTTTATCGAGTATCTAGCGGTTATAAATGACTGAAATTTTCATTTCCATAATTCAATTTTATTGCTTTTGACTCTACTTAGAACGATTGTGTTAAAGATACCACGTGAACCTTCTTGAATCCCTTGCTAAAAACGATATTTATTTATTTTATTAAAATAAAATTTAGGTTAAATCATTCCATAGGTCCCCAAATTTGTAGCCAATTCTCAAGTAGGTCTCCCAATTTTCATTTGTCTCAATTGGGTCCCTAATTTTGAAAAACTGCAACAATTTAGCCATAACCGTTAACGGCCGTCAAAGACTCGTAAATGAACAGTGACTTGGATTGCTGAGGTGTTGTTATTTACTGACGTGGCTGGATCACAATTAATTAGTAATTAAGTTTTAAAAATTATATTTTAAAAATTAATAATACAAATGCTCGAGAATACCATAGGTGTTATGTTCTGAAAGAGATTTGGGGGAAAAGCAGTGACCTAGGGTTCTTGCGTGAAGAGAAGCGAAACGATCTGAAGAGAATAGAAGGGGCAGAAGGTGGTGGAATAGAGTTGCTGTAGAGGGTTTCCATCATCTGAATCGCGATTTGGTATAAATAGAAGCGCAGAAGGTGAGTTTCTCTGCATGGGTTTTCTGAATTTGGGAATAATTTTTTCGGTGCATGTTCTGATGTTTCTTGTTTGGGGAACCAGAGTATTGATTGTTGTTTGTCGGTGTTTAAATATACATTTTTGGCCCACCATGTGTAAATGGTTTTGCGTTGTGGTCCCCCATGTTTAAAGTGCTGTTGTAGTGTCTTTTTCAGTGTGTTCTGTATTTAATATATGTTTCATATTTTTTTTGTCGGTATGTGATTAATGTATAGGTTTATGTATCTATTTCTATACGTTTTTGCGTGATGGATGAGGAATTTGAGGTGGTTTTTCACCATGGAGGTAAATTCATAAGTGATGGGAAGTTGCGGTACGAATATGGGGAAACTACTAGGTTATCATTTGACCCAGACTGCTGGAGTTATTTTGTTGTTTTAAGCGTGATAAAAGGGATGGGGTATGTTGGAGAAAATAAGTTGTGGTTCTCAGTTGGAGGTTCTTTAGTATTGGATGACAGATTGCAGCTTCTGTGTGATGACAGTGGTGCGTTGCTTATGGTTAATATCGCTAGACTGAATGATGAAGTGCATTTATTTGTGGAACACTCATTGTCTGAACCCCAAGTCATTGAAATGTTGGAGTATTATCCGGATGAACCTGAGACACAGGAGGAGGGTGAACCTCAGGCTGAGAATCAGAGTGTTCCTGTTGCATGTCAAGGTGAATGTGATGTTGAGATAAGGGAAGTGGGAA
>Ga0214544_1003371_pt1 | contig 33071 bp, 15 predicted proteins | sample CNSS3metaG_FD_160074 | JGI IMG/M metagenome (GOLD analysis project Ga0214544, IMG submission 160074) | Root nodule microbial communities from cowpea collected in UCLA plant growth center, Los Angeles, California, USA - CNSS3 | ecosystem: Host-associated > Plants > Roots > Nodule | place: USA...
TATATATATATATATATATACGAAATATGATAAGTGTTTTTATTCATTATTATAGATTATTATATATTGTAACTTGAAAACATATCAATAGTTGTGCGAATCAATATAATAAATAAGATTATTCTAATTTAGTTAATAATTAACTCAAGATGTTTCAACCCATGAGTTAATGGTTCACCATAAGTTTGAACTGGGTTGGAAATAATTTAATTTTTTTTCAAAAGTCAAGTCACAGGTACGAGTTAGGTTGAAGGTAGATTGACTCGGTTAACCTATTAACATTTTTTTGTTATAATTATTTCCTACTTCTAATTATATAGTAGGTTCACAATTCAATATCTTTAAAAACTAGAACGTTATTCAATAATATTGAAATAATATGAATGTTCAATTAATTTGTTTCTCAAGTTATATACGTTGATACTTTAATTATTATCCTTATAATAATATTTGAGAATTAAATGAAAATTTTGATTTTCTTATTATAAAAAATAAATTAAGTCAATTCAATCTCGTTATAATACTATAAATATATAAAGTAAATTACAAAAAAAATAAAAACATGCGTAAGTAAACTAACTCACCAACTCATGTTGGATCAGATTGAATTATAAAATTTTACTCACAAAAAATGAAAAGGTTGAACTAACCTACTTTTAACTCAATCCATGTTGAGTCAACACGTAAAAACCAATTTTAACACCTTACTCAAATTTCTTTTGAAGAATTGTTATAATACTTGTCTAATTGAAATAAATTTGGATAAAAAGATAACTAATTACACCTTAAGACCATATCGTAATTTAATTAATAAAATTAATTATTCTATATTTTAACATAAATACAATAAAATCAATTATCATTGATTATAACTTAATTGTTATTTTCTCATGTTAGTATTCTCATTAATTAATTTTTCAATCATATTATTAACTTTATCTATTTTTTTACTATTTTACAAGTGATGAGAACGAACTATAGTGAAAAAAATAATAATAAATTTAGAGAAATAATATTAATGATAATGAGTTGATGATTGACCTATGAATCATGATGAGATGTTGACGTGACACGATTCTTTGTTGTACGTGAATCTGGAATTAGCATATGTGCTATAGCTATAACTATTACTTTTGTATTCAAACTTTTTGCTCAAGTGTTCTTATTATTTCTATTTCCTAACGATAATACTTTTTTATGCAAAACTTTTCTCTTCCCTTAATTAAAATTAAGATGTAGGTGAATCATGTACGGTGTAAAGTAGAATAATCTTTGTGATATACATAACAAAAAATTTACCTTTTTTTTTAATAAAAGAGAGGATATGAGAACAAATTGATAACATAATAGTCTATGTCGTGTGTATATATATATATATATATATATATATATATATATATATATATATATATATATATATATATATATTAAATTTAGTATCGTTATGTCATGTTTTATATTTTTTATTATGTTTATTTTTTTAATAATTATGTTATGTGATATAAATAATAGATGTTGTTTTTTTGGATTTGGTCGAATTGTCTTCAAGGTGGATTAACCTTATTAGTGTGTAATCGAGCTTATAAAATTGTGTTTTGTTAAATTATTTCTTAGCAAAAAACTCAATTTAGAAATAAAAAATCCGAATTAAAGAAAAAAATACACACTTTTTTATGATAATTAGTTACTAAATGTATAACTTATGGACGTATGACCATCCAAAGTAGTCCTCAAATATATTTTCATTTGGACTTATGGGTCATGGTTAAACACTTTAAAATAGTTATTAAATGAATTTCCATCAAAGCTTATAATGGTTATTGAAATTCTTAAGTTGTACTCAAATTTACTAAGACAATCATATTTTTGGATACTTATACAGTCACGTTTTTGGAAGATCAATTTAAACTTAGATTTATCGAGTAGTCACATGGACGTTCATGCTCGGATTTACTAAGTAGTCACATATTCGGACGTTGATGCTTGGATTTACCAAGTAATCATATATTCAGATGTTCATTGTTATGTTTCATGATTTGAACTTTGAGTGTTGGCGTTTGGTACTCAGATTGAGTCTTTTTAATTTCTTATTGAGGATCTATATCAATCTTTTCCAAGTCCTCCTCGTGTGATGTTGCTATCTCCACTCAAAGACATTGTTCATCGTCTTTGATTGATGTTGAGAGTTGCAAAGCTTCTAATGAAGTTGCATTACGAGGAGTTTTAATGGCATAAGGGACTATCTTCAAGTTTATCTCTTCTCGCTTCTCCAAGCTTACAAAGTTATTTTTGTGAAAAACTCATTCATTTACTCGTGTGTTGGACCATCTTGTAGCTATTTGTTTCATTGCTTCTTGTCCTATTCGAGTTTCTTCTCATTTTTCATGTATGAGGTTTAGATCAAGTTGGTGATCTTCCTTGTTGTGTTTCTCGTCAAAGTGTTATCTTATCAAACTCTAATAGCAGTGGATTCCTTCTTCCCATGAGGATGATTGTGGTGAAGATTTGAACTTTTACTTTGTGTTTGGATGAAACATTTCAACAATGTTGAGAAATTGAAATGCATAAAAGTTTTTTAGAGAGAAAGATTGTTGAAAGTTTACTGACTAGACTAAAAAAAAATGGATTAGAATGAATAAACTTAAGAACCTTGTTTTTTCTGACCAGAATTTTAACCTAAATGAGATGTTAAGGATTGTTGAAAGTTTACTGACTAGACTAAAAAAAAGATGGATTAGAATGAATAAACTTAAGAACCTTGTTTTTTCCAACCAGAATTTTAACCTAAATGAGATGTTAAGGTATACAATGCCATCTAAGATGAAATTATTCTGAACAAATTAATAACATAGTGACATGTAACACTAAAAAATGATGATACATTTTACCATATATTTTTTTATATCTTATATTGTTTATATTCTTTTTACTAAAAAAAAATTTTGAATTACATATTTTATATTTTTGAATTATATTTAAAAGAATATTTTATAATTAGAACATAATATCTAACCTCTTAATTTCTAGGAACTTTTTGGATTACTTAGTTCAGATTTGTTTTCGACAAAACTGCATAGAGAGACACAAGAAGAAAATCATGGAGGTGAAGAAAGAAAAAAAATTGAGTGTGAACGTTCTACCAGGCCCTGATAAAGTCTATAGTTAACTCAATGGGCTAGGCCCGCTATGTCACTTATTGTTTAACATTTTCTTTTACAAGTGACTCTACAATAATAAGAAAGTTACCATTTGAGAACTCATACATGAATTTGTTCCAATAATTAAAAGGTCAAACAACTCAGTTTTTTATATTTTTATTTATGCTTAATTTTGTTTCAAATCGAAATATTTTATCAAACTTTTTTAAAGAAAAATCCTAAAGACTTGATATAAAAGATACAAGAGAATTATTGGGAACAAGGTACCCATTAAATGAAAGTTATTTTGAAAAGGACATATTAAATAAATTAAAACTATTTGAATTTGAATTTTATTTATTTTTAATACACTCGATTTCTTTTCTACTTATATTGAGATTCAATAAACTTGAATTACTTTGTATATTTATTTTTAGATTAATAATTTATTCCATATTTTTTAAAATCGACTTAATGTGTTTGTTTTTGTCAACACCATTTAAATGAGAGTGAAATATAGACGTGATTATTGTTGCTCAATGGATATTACTAATGGATATTACTGTATTAAAATAACGAATTAGGTACGAGCTAGATCAATCTCTTCTGTTATTTTTAGGGATGTTAAAATGGGTCAGGTCCGCCAGCTCGTCGAGAAAAGGACAGATTGGGTTGAAATTTTTAGTCCGCCAACCCGATGTAATCCGGCACGCCAGTTTAGCGGCCCAAAACGGGCCAACCTGCTGTGGCCCGTCAACTTTTTTTTCAATTTTTTTTCATTTTTATGTTTAAAATTAAAAATAATAAAAAAATAATTATTATTTTATATTATATAAATAAATTTATATATATAATAGATTTATAAAAACAAAATTAAAAAAGTTAACAAAAATTAACAAAAATTAAAAAAGAAAATTAACAAAAAAAAAGAGGTAGGTCAGCCCGCCGACCCGCCCTAAGAAGGGGCAGGTTACATTATCCAACCCGTTTATTGGTGGCGGGCCAACCCGACCTGACCCGTTTTTGGCAGGCCACGGACGGGCTAGGCCAAAACGGGCCAGACTGACCCGTTTTGCCACCCCTAGTAATTTTGACACACAATAGAAGATTTACAAGCAATTTATAATAGTTTTATTTAAGATGCATGTAAATAGAATATTCACTTCTAAAAATCTCATATTACATAGGAATTTTCTTGCAAATTTGTTAAAAAATTTTGCAAGAAAAGACTTTTTCCTGTTATTTTTTCTACAATTTTTTATTGACAGATAATTCCTTCGTGGGTAATTATTTCCTACAAAATAATAAATTCGCAAGTATTTCCTACAAAATTTGTTGCGAAAAAGTGTTTTATAAAAAATATTTCCTACAAAAAAAAATTCAAAACAAAATTAACATGAAATATGAGTTTTTTTAGTAGTGATTTATCATTCAAAACCAAATAGTGATCTCAACAAGAATATCAACATTACGTTACTATTTAAAATCTCTTAATTTCTAGATCATACAATAACTTATAGACACTACTATGAGAGTGTTCTATATTTGTAAAACCTTCATTCTATAAAATCATCTCTTAGCATTTATTATTATATATTGTATTTGAGAGTTATCCATCTTAAAGAACTCTTTGTTGTAGTAAAAAAATTCCAATTTAAAAAATATTCGAGAAAACTAGAAATGAGTTAATAAAAAATAATATTTATGTTCTTTATCTCAATGGGAGAAAAAATAAACAAATTATTAAAAGTAACTAGTATGCTTATTATAAGTCAAAAATGAAATTAAGAATACTTGTAATTATAATTGTAAAAATAGATTTGGCGATCAACTCGAGAAACTCATTAATGAGTCATACTAAGCCGATCATTTTTTCCTAGATTCATTTAGCATGTAACCCTAAACAAAACAGAAGCTTAGGATCCAACTTGTAGGCTCATTGTTTGACCCATTTTACAAAATAATTATTATATATTTTAATAGTAATATTTTTTTTAAAAAAAACACATACATGTATTATAATTTATATATCAAATTATTATATCTAAAATTAAATTTATTTTTACTAATACAACTATATTTGATTTTTATTTTTATTTGGTTTGATTTTTAAATTTTCTTAAAACTCGAACTATTATGTTGGAAAAGTTGTTTCATGACTATCAAGAATTATGACCTAGTAGTAACAGCCTCCTCATACTACGAATAAACATAGAAGATGTAAATGTAATAGACTCTCATATTTAAGTTTTCTCCCAATCAGAGTCTATGTTAATTCACAGTTTTCTAAAAATCAATATTTACCAAGGCAAATTAACGAAAAATGTGTAATTTTTAAAACTTCCTAAAATCGATAAAATTTAAAAAATCACTTGTATCATAAGTAAGCCTTGAAATCACAACTTCAAAAAAAAAAAAACGACTTAAAAGCATAACTTTCGCTTTAACTCTTTCTTTGTGTTATGCTTGAATCAATCGTCAAATAAAAAAAATGTTTTTAATTATAGTATATCTAGTCCCTTCAATTTTTTATATATTATAGATAAAATTTTGGTACCCAAAATATTTTTGAAAATCAGCTACTGATTTTAATTGATTTAATTTACATTCTTCTAATTGTTGGTTGGATTGATCCAACCACAACCTACCCTAATTACTACTATAATTATTACTCTTTAAAGACAATCTTGCAATAATCTCATCTCCAATCATGCATGTGGAGAATTACAAAGTCAAACTTCTTCAAATATCCATTAAATGTTTTTCTAGTAGAAAAAGTTCCATGATGTTAACCTCTCTACATTATATTTTTAAGAAATTTAAGTATCAGAGGAAACTTTTACACATAAATAATTTACATTTGCTTAAATCACAGGAAGATATGGTACCTACGCGATAGAAGACAACAAATAGGATAAGGATTTGTATGTTCATTCACCCTTTTTAGTATATTTTACTTTGTTTGTCATTTATTTGGTCTCCGTATTCGAAAACAATTACTTTTAAGTTTTTTATAATCAAAACTCATTTTTAGTTTTTAACTATAATTTTTTTTAATTCCTATTAATTTAGGCAGTCAGGGTTAAAACAAATTAAAAATGATATATAAAAATTAATTTTAAACATGTAGATTCAGAATACAAAAATTATCCAACTATAACCTAATTCATCCTTTTATTTTCATGCATGTCTATTTTACCTTAATGCCGAAAACATTAGTATGGAAGGTAGTTGATGCTGATCGAAAAAAGGTAGTTGGTTACGACCTTACGAGATTCTTCTTTGAAAAACAAAAGAAGCGATGTGGGACTCACTAGACACCTCATGATGTATCTTTCTTCTCCATCAAAGAATCGTGACAAACTACTTTCACTTCAACAACAATCAGAAAAAAAACTATTGTTGTCAAGATACACACACTCTGTTCTACGATTGGTGAGGGCAAAGATTCCACTAATGTATAAACGCGTAGCATAATGATTAACTAATGATTAAAAGAAGAACTTTATATGTATCTCTGTTAGTCCTTTATACTATGTAAGATATTTTATTACGAGGTTGTATAAAATTTAATCCAGTACAATTTGTAAGCTTCAGGTTTTATAATCATAAGTATAACATATGTCTAAAGTCTGATATCTTCCTATTTTCTGCATGTTATGATTACAAGTGAAAAATACTAAGACCAACATAAAAGTACTAAATATAATGGTGTGACATTTTTTCATCAGGTGTGTGTAATGTAATCTAAGCTAAACCACAACGTTAATTATGGATCAGTTCCAATTTATACCAGGAAGTTGAAAGTGTTGTTGCCTCTGCGCACCATCCCCAACGGAGCCATGAATCGCGTTTGGTTGAAAAGTTGCGTTCTGAGGAAACTGGCTAAGCAAGGAAACAAAGGAATCGTTGTCCTCAGCGTTGCTGCTTCCACTGTTAAGATCACCATGGAATCGCTTACATGAAGAAGATGACCCCGGAGACCCTGTCTCGTTCCAAAGTTGTTGAGATGTGAGAGCACGTTTCATAGGAAAGTTGGCACCCTTTGAGTTTGGAGAGAAAAGGTGAGGATTATCAGAACCACTTTGCATGCTCTCATGATGATGATGATGATGATGATCAACGGCTAAGATTCCATCGAAGAAGTTGTCATCATTTTCAAGTCCCAGTGCTCCATAACTCGTACCCCTCGAAGATGGAGGTTTAGAATTTTGAGTATTGTTATTAGCCATTGACAAAGTTGACATCGTTGGAAGCATGTTCTCCATTGAAAGCTCCTCCCCATGCTCCATCAATGGTGGCCTTGTTACGGTGGTGCTGTTGCTTTTCTTGTATATTCGACACAACACCCAATCATCAAGCTACAACAACAAAAAATAAAACATAAAAACTCAAATTAATCCGAAAAAAAAAACATTGTTATATATATATATGTACACACCCTGAGAGAATTTTTCTTGTTTGGAGGAACAAGAGGAGGAGGTTTTGAGGTTGAATTAAAGGAATCGTGAACAAGCCTATACTCATGCATGATCCAATTGGTTTTAACCCCTTTTGGAGGCTTTCCACCGTAGAAAACAAGTGCTTTCTTAACACCAACTTTCTGGTGCCCATCAGAAGTTAGTATAGGCTTGTCAGTTCCGGTGGCTTTCCAATACCCAGAAGTAGCAGCTCTGTTGGGTCTGACCCCATTTGGGTATTTTCGATCCCTCGGGCTGAAAAAGTACCACTCTTGTTCACCAAAAGTTGCTTTACCTACAAAAAACCAGAAACAGAAATGGAAAAACCATTGCAACACAAAAACAAAATCTTTAGATTCACGTAGAACTAGGATTGGCTTCATGTTGGTAAATTGATTCAAAAATTAGATAAAATAAATTCCATACTATATTTTTATATTAATTTACTTTTATAGTAAAACTTGAAATGTACACAATATTATTTTAAAATCAATCTTAATCCAAATCAAAAACAACCTAAATCCGATGATGAAAGACAGTTTTGCATTTGTAATAGCAGGTTCCGATGATACAAAAGAGACCAAAAGAAGTGTGGTGATTACAAGAATTTAAAAGATGGGTTTGAAGAAAGGGATGAAAAGATGAAGTGGGGTGTGAGAAAGATGCATACTTGGGAGCTCCCAAGGATCGAACTTGTAGAGATCAACGTCGGCGATGATGGCGACGGGAAGGGGTGTGGAAGAAGCTTTTCTCTTGAGGTAGTGAACGACGAGTTCTTCGTCGGTGGGGTGGAAGCGAAAGCCTGGAGGGAGGTGTGGGTGCTGAGAAGCTGAAGATGAATCCGTGCTGTCCATGATACTGATAATATGATTAGGATGAATTGTGAGTATCTGTGATGCATTAAGTTTTGAGAACAAAGTTTGATTGAGGATGTTGTTAGTTTATGGTGATGTGGTTTTTGCTCTGGTGAAATTTGGAAAAAAGTAGCGGCGAGATGAAATGGGAGTTTGTTTGGGTTTGGAAAAGGGTTGAGAAAGGGAGGTGGGGTGGATGTGTGTGAAATTTTGGTATGCATGATGACTTAAGAAAAATGGGATGAGGATGGTTTTTGTGAGAGAAGAGATGGTGTGACACGTGGTGTGGGGACCACGGAATGAGAAGGAGGATGGGGAGGGTGGTGTTGAGGAAATTAAGGGTTCAAGAGTTTTGGAATGAAACGCTTTTCATGTCATGCTTTTCTCATGAAAACAAGCAACCATCTCTCATATTCACTTCACAGGTATCAACACTCACTCATCTCGGTTATACATTCTTCATAAACACAGGTTTAGATACAAACATGTGATGGAACAGATCCCTTTTTAAAATTAATCATATTCTTATACAAATATTGTAAGGCAAAATTTGTGATAAATTTGTTTTATCATCTCCAACACACTCCTCCTTATTCCTCGTGCAAAACGTGAAATTAGACATTAATTTGTAGTATGATAACGACTTGATAAGAGGTGATACGATAAGTCCAATAAATAATAAATATTATTGGAATAGACTTCAAATACTTTGATATCATCTTAATTAATATGAGACTCCAAGATAATACTTTGCACAAATAATATGGCAAAAAGAAAAATATAACAATAATGTGTGTGTGTGTTTGCACAAATCCTAAATCCTAAACCCTAAATCTAGTGTGTGTGTGTGTGTGTGTTTTTCCATAATTTGACATTGAACAACTTATCAAAAAATGATGTTTGACATTTTACACAAACCAGCAAAAAAAATATATGATTGTCTCAAAGAAATAACTAAACAACACATTGACATGAAACTCATGGGACCTTATCCTACATGATTTTAACACAATTGTTGGAGATTTTCAGAGAGTAAGAAAACCTACTCAGGAGACGAAGATATGCCAAATTAGTGCTCGCTAATTTTGAATGTTGACCTAGAAGATGTTGCCCCTTATGAAAATGACCCAATTGTCATATTGGTGATAATGATGTCTTACAACATTCATCGCATGGTAGTTGGCCTAGGAAGTTTTGTGATATATTAGTGGGTTTACAAATTTCGAAATTGTTTGATAATTGTCAAGAATGTGCTGGTCGGATTCTCAAGCATCAGGTTAAAGTTTGAGGATATGCCAAGATTAGAACAACTTCTATGAATGACAACATGATAAAAATGATATTAGTGAAATGCATCATGTTTAACACACATTCTCATGATTACCTCTTGTTTAGTGGACTGTCATTTAAAAGTTAAAAGATGTACTACAATTTTGCTCTTCAGATGATGCTAAAATAGACCACATGGGTATAAATGTTGCCTAAGCATACTAAAGACAACAATTTTATAAATGTGGTATAAAGACTATCAAAACCCACATTTCTCTAAATGTTGTCTTTAAATCATGTGAGCTATAATAAAAAAGCGTGGCGTTTTCCATTGTGATTGCCTCTCCCCGTCATGACTTTCTCTCCAATCTCTCTGGTTGTCCTCGCAGCTTCCTCTCCAATCTCACCGTCGCAGCTTCTTCGCGGGTTTCTCTAGTCTCATCGCTTTGGTAGGTGGAGCTTCTGACCATTATTTCTCTGTTCTTATTTATTACTCGTCGTTTTACTATTCTATTTGTTCATCTCTCGTCATTTATCTCTAACGCTCATCTCTCATTGATTTTTCTCATTGCTCTGGTCTCTAATGCTCTTCGTTCTCCCCATTCTAATTTCGACGTCTCATATTCTAGGGTTAATGTCCATTTGATCTACATTGCTTCCAATCTCTTCATAGTGGAACTGTACAATCAAGGTTAGTTTATCTTATTCTCCGACCTATGAAATTTAGGGTTTAGTTCTTGATTTGGATAACTTATTTGAATTTGGTTTAATTAATTTTCCGTCAATAATTACATAACTTAAAATCCGTCGGTAATTAGATAACTTAAAATCTATCGGTAATTTAAAATTCTTAATACCAACAGATTTATCTGTTGGTAAATATGTTGATAAAAAGTGCAAGAAATTTCTCGTCCAAATCTCGCATCTAATGTCATAGAAAATAAAGGGTGCGTCAAATTTAGAAGAAGAAGAAGAGGAGGAGGATGATAAGGAAGAGGAATGGGAAGTGGAAAAGGGAGAGGGAGAGTAAGAGGAAAGGGGGAGAAAGAGTAAGAGGAAGAGGAAAAAGGAAGAGGGAATAGGAGAGGGAGAGGAAAAGGAAAAAAAGGAGGAGGAGATGTCGGAGGCTTAACAGTGGCACGGTGGCGACATAGTGGTTGTGCGGTAGAGACGCAGTGATAGTGTCGTAGAGACGCGGTGGTGGCATGACAAGGTTGGTTGAGGAGAAAGAGAAATGGAGAAAGAAAGAGTGAGAAAAGAAGGTATGGAAGGAGAAGGAAGAGGAGAAAAAGGAGGAACCAGTGATGGCGAGGACGACGACAAAGCAAGAGGTGTAGCGAAGGTGGTTTTGGAAGAATAAAAAAAAGGAAAAGGTAAAAGAAAGAAGAAGACAGGGGGAGGAGGAAGAAGATGTACTAATTCCCACTATTTACCAACGAATTTACTGATGAATTTTTTTGTTGATAATTATCATCGTATTTTACAAATGGTTTTTGTCAGTAATTACAAATGAAATTTTTGTTTTGCCGATAAAATTTACAAACAAAAGTTTTACCGACAAATTTTTGACTATTAATAATTTGTCGGTAATTTTGATTTACCGATAGATTTTAAATATTAACGTTAAATTTTGACCATCGATAATATTAATTTTTCTTGCAATAAAGTGATTTTTGTTGTAGTGATGTGTTCTACATGATTCATCTCAAGGTCAAGTTTCTTGCTATCAATAAACAAGTTAGAGTGATAAAAATAGATTAGAAGTGTAAAAGGGAGATTGGTCAATCAGTGACAGATTTATGTTGATCCTAACACACATCGAGTCAATATCCTAGTTCTAGACTTAAATACAAAGAGCGAAGGTCCCTAAAATCAATAAAATCAATAGACATTTAAAATTAAAAGATAATTAAAATTGACATTGAATTAAGTGATAAGTTAGAAAACATTGGTATATCTTTTGAAGGAAAACCATCATGCTTTTGCATGGTTGACCACCAATATGCTAGGAATTAATCCCAAATTCATATGTCAGCAGAAGTTACAGGAGATCCTCCAAAATACAATAATTCAAAAAAAAAAAATGGAGAGAAAGAAGAAAAATCATCGCAGAAGAATATAAGATGTTTGTTAAAGGGCATATTTGCAAAATTCAATACTAGACATGGCTCACAAACGTCATAAGAATAAAAAAGTTGAATGAAAAATGAGAAGTATGTGTGTATTTCACTAATCTAAACAACATTTACGTAAATGATTCATACCCGCTACCTAACTTTGATTATTTGGTGTGTGAGGCCTTAGGATATGAGCTCATAAGTTTTAGAAGGACCTAATTCAGTACTTATTGAATAATTTCTTTAGCTACATATTGACTCGTAATAAGATTCTCTTAATTCCTAAGTTCGAAGTTTAACCTTTGTATAATTATCATGGAAATGCAAGTTTTATAGCTATTTTTTTTTTAGTTTGAACAATCTAGACTGAAACCTTTGAATAACTAGAAAAAACAAATACTCTCTTAAAAGTAATACACATCAAATAAAGATAAATAATAAAATAATTGTCATCTTTAAATTTATTAATAAGGAAAATTCACAAAGTTATAAAAACTAAATAGTCTACTTAATATTTCGGAACATTTTTAATTAAAAGAATTAAAATAAATATTTTTAAAATATAAAGTATTATATTACCATTTTTGAATCTTAATATAAGCATGAAAACATGATATAGTGAAAGTAACATTTTACCATATGATTTTGTTTTACAAGTGTAACGCATCTTTTGCAAGAAATATACGGTAGGATACACTTTTCAACTATAAATCACTTTCACGTTAGAATATATTTAGCTTGGATTTTCAGTCTAGATCGGATTTACTTTAAACATTATAGTAAAATAAGTTTGGTATAGTTCACTTCGGGCCAGTAAGGTAAATCTGCATATATAATTAATAGACCATATAAATTTCTAAAATATCATCACTACATAGAACATTACTATGTCTATCAATATACTTCAGTAAATAAGTATAAATAAACAAATAATTTAATTTCAATGTGTTGTTCGTGAAATTTTTCTTGAACTTTTAACTGATTGATATGGTTTTTAAAGTATTTATTACGTGTACAATTTACCATAATTCAATTAAGTTCGTTTATGTCCCTTTACTGGCTTATTTATAGCAAGTATATCTATTCATATACTGTGAATTAAGATAAACAACTAATATACCATTTTACGTTTTCAACAGATAAATTATTATTGATAGGGTTTTAAAAGTATTTATTGTGTGTCCAATTATTATAATCAAAGTACGTTCCTTTATTGCTTTATTTAGTTTGTACTTAAAATAAATCATACATTGTAAATCAATATTTGAAAAGTTAAATTTTTAAGTTTTATTGTTTATTTCAATTACACGTTGCAATACTTTCTCTCCCTATCTTTCATATCTCTAAAAAAATTATTAAATAGTAATCGATTTTTAGAGGTAAAAATAATTAATCACGACTAAGTTAGATATTATAGTATAAATTAAAAATTAGTAGTATCTAGACTACTATTTATTATAATAAAAAAAAATTATAATTGGTTTGTAAATTAAAGTGTAAATTGATCTCTAATTCTAAATTAGAAACTAATTTAAACATTAATTAATTGAGAGCTAAAATTTTGATAATTAATATTAAAGATCAGTCTAAAATCTAATTTATAAACTATATATTTTTTATTTATAACAGAGATTATTTTGTATATTAATAATTTTTAATTTATAAAATAATATTTATATGTGTCGATACAGTGATTAATTCTTTTCTGTCATTAAAATTTATTATAATTTAATAATTTTCTTGTAATATATAATATCTTCCAAAACTAAAAAGCTTTTGTCAAATATCTCAAACTACTTTTCTTTTTATAGGTATATTTGATATTTTTCTCAACATACTACCTTTAATTTATATCATTAAATTAAATTTTAATATTTTAAATTGTAAATACTTAATATACCATATATATCATTCTAAATTATTATATTTATACATAAAATAAATTTACATACAGAGATATTAATTTATTATAAATTTTAATTATAATATAAATATTTATTCTTTTATCAAACACTTGTATAATTCTTTAATCAGTCTTTTAAACTATTCCTACATACAATAAAAGCTAAAAGTGATAACATTAATGAAAGTAAACAGGATTAATAATTTTTTAAAACAAAGGTGATAATTTATGTCCTTAGTGAAAAAAAGAAAGGCTTTTTAAATCTCTTTACTTTGGACTTTTTAAATCTATTTTGGAACAAACTTAGATGGGAGACTTAAAGTTCAAATCTATTAGTAAAAAGCAATAATTTTAAATTTTAAGTGTGTTGTCAACCGACTTAAATTGCAACAAGATTGTTATTGATTAACATATTTAAAATTGAAGTATGTTTTTGACTAACATATTAAAATGCGAGTAAATTCTAAATAAAAAAACAATGAATTTAAGTATATTGTGATCATAACAAATCAACAAAGGGATCATCAAGGTGTGACCAACACAATGAGCTGCGTGGCCAACACAATGAGTCGTGCTTGAAATGGAAAGAGAAGTGAGCAATAGACCAATGCGTCAACAATGGAGTAAGGTGCAACCTTGACGAACCTGCGATGAAGACCAAAACAAAAACGCATCATTGTGTATCTTCTCATTGTGAAGAACCATTAAACAGACAGAAACAAATGCGAGAAAGAGGAAAATGAACCTTCAAGTAACAAGAGATGGTTTGTGACGACCAAGAATGGAAATGGAGAAGAGAACAAGATGCTTCGCGAGGAGAAGAGACAAGAATAAGATGTTTCTTACAAATGCGAAAGAAATCAAATTTTCCCTAAATAAATAATATGCAAAATAATAAAATGCATAAAACAGAGAAGGGAGAAACTAGCATCACTATTCTCTTCTCTACATAGACTTGCACGGGATAAATTGGTTGTTCTTTTCTTCTTCTATACTCTCTCTGATGACTTCTCACGAGAGGTACTCACAACTTCGGTCTCTCTGTCTCTCATCTTATTTCTCATAACAAACTTGATGCAAGGGTTGGATTTGAATTACATATTTGAATTGCATAATGGACTGGAAGTCCATAAAATAATATTTTCTTCTTATTTTTCTTAATTAAATTAGTGTGGGTCCAATAAATTGGTGACCCACCTCAAAATAGTTTTTGGTTCTTTGTAGGGCCAAAATCTATAATTATTTAAATATTTTAAAAAATGTCATTACATTCAAAGAACTGAAGTCTATACCAATATAGACTTCAATTATTTTATAACCGAATCCTATAGTTGCAACTAACTTCAAAAATGCTATCACGTTTTGAAATTAAAACCTATTAGGCGAAGTTAAATCATAATCATCTTTTTACACCGGTGTCTTCCTCTTCTTTTCATGCATATTTATGGTAATCTTGTTATAAGGGTGATTATATATAGTACACGTGAAATTCTAAAGTAACTATACAAAAAATAAGTTGTTTTGAATTTTAAAGAAAAACTTATAATTAATCCTAAAATTAACTACAATTACTTTTTATTTATTTGTGAAGACGTGCAGTACTTTGCATTGGTAAATTTTGTATACATTTGGTGAAATCTAAATTACTTTATATTTGACAAAAGTTTAAATACTCTGTCACTTTTTTTCGGGTATAGAAGGTGCGAGTACGCTTGGTACAACAAAATCTAAAATGAAGGCTAAAACAACTTAAGAGAAATTTAAATCCAGAATCAATTTAAAGAGACTTTGAATAAACTACAGTGAATGGTTTTCTTTAATTAAAAGAAAAACATGTCTCAGCCTTTTATTTTGCAAAGTTTGTTGGAAGCTGATATTTAGAAAGTAATTTATTTCTAGAAAAAAATAAAATTTATAGAAAATACATTGTTCATAAAGAATTTTAAAATAAACTGAAATTCTGAGCAGTTTTATTTTTAATTATATAACTTCAAATTTCATCTAAAATTTTTTCTGTACTATAGTTATTTTATAATTGTATTTTTTTTTCTATTCATGCATTTCTTTTACTAGAGCAATGTTAGCACAATCACAATAAAGTATTTGATCAAAACAAAAATATTAGCGTTTGATTGGACTAAAATATTATAAATTTGACTAGTGACGAGGCCTCATCAATTTAAAATATTGTCTTAGATACAAATTAAATTACCTGATTTTAAATTGACAATTTAAAAAGTAAAAAAAAAATAATTAATTTATTCAATATATATATATATATAGAGAGAGAGAGAGAAAGAGAGAGAGAGAGAGAGAGAGAGAGAGAGAGAGAATAGGGGAATCTAAATGAAAATAATTCAAAATTTCAAGGATTTTATATTGTCCCCTACAAATCACAAGATGAAGAAATTTTAAAGCATAAAATAAAGTATTTTAAAATTGTTGAAAACTTAAATTAAAACAATTTAAAATTTCAAGCTTTTTAAATTTTCTGATATAAAATCCAGAGAAACCGAATAAATTTGCACATAACTTATAAGTATAAATGAATGAATGGAAAATGATTTTGAAGAATTAAATTGGAATATATAATTCTGATAAAGGTAACTTTCTTGTTTGATAGAAGTCAAATGATTAAACTATGTTTTAGGCAGGGGTTACAAAACCTAATATCCTTTTATGTCATTCGAAAATTTGTTAGAATAAAGTAGAAATAACCTAAACCAAATATGGAAATAAAATGAGGATTTATTTATAGGTAATAAAAAATATATATAAAAAACACTCTCTTACATGCCGAAGATGATGCTATAAGAATCTCACCCAGTTGTTATGATTGTGAAAGCTTCACTCAACACGCAAATCCATGTGCATGCCTTCATGAAAACAAGCCACACAAACCTCAAAGTTTGTTTTTGTCCTATTTATATATTTCTATATCATTCATTTCATGCTACGTTTCAGTAAAACCTAAATAAAACTGTGATTAATCTGTGTACCTTATTTGTCTTTATAAATTTCAAGTAAAATAAGTGTACTCACAGGATTAGGAGTTTAGACCTTCGAACAAGTAACAAGATCTTAATAATGACTTAAATATTTATGATGACCAGAATGAAATCTTTTAGATTTGATATACCAATATTTCATAACAAAAAAAAGTAAATTAGTTTCACAAATCTTTTGCTGTTTTTTTAACTTTAAAACCAATTTTAAATGAAATCCTTAATTAATTGATAAGATGAGTTTAAGAATACATATTGTTTAACCTTTATATTTAGCAAAATGTATAAGAATATGCTCTAAGAAAATATTCAGCACACTTTCTTCTTTCTTTTGGTTGAAAAAACGTTACTTTTACCAGGTGCAGTAATCTGACTATTTGGATAGGCGGTTGTCTGGGAGTACCTAGTTGATTAGGTTATCTAGCTAATCAACTAGACTATGACAAAACTCAAGTTCATGTTCCACAATTAATTTATAATTAATCTAGTTGACTTGATTAGTATTCTAGTCGACTATCGCAACAACAAAACAACAATTTTAACCATCACACACATCAAACATGACCTAATAGATTAGATTAATATTCTAATCAACTAAGTGTGAGACATTTAACAGATTCAGCTTGACCCACATCAAGGTCGTACAAACATTTATGTCTTGTTTAATTTCCACCTATTTTAGGCAATCATTACCCTATGGACATCATCAAAAACAACATAAGTTCTCTTTGAAAAATAGGAACAACAAAATCTCTCATTGTTTAGAGGGGAGAGATCCACATGTAAAAGACTTTATACTAAGAGAGTTTTAGATATTTATACAGGATTTTTAGACCTTATGAGGTTTGCTGTAAAAACTGATAATATCAATAAAATGTCAAATAATATCCACAAATATAACAATTTACCGTATATATGACAATTAGCGAAATAATAATAATAATGTGGAATCTTACTTGATATACGAAATATTTTATAAATATATGATATGAAGGAATATGATGATGTAATCAAACTACCAATATTTGGTCATATATACAGTTAATATATGAATATTTGCACCGATAAATATATCTCAGAATATATTTCAACCACTTTAGGTCAGTAAGGCTGAATGGGCCTTATTAGGTCACATCACTTTGCATATTTGTTCCGTTGGGTATGTAAAATAAGAAATTAATACGATATCATTGATGACTTCTATTGTTAGAAATTTAAACATAAATCTAAGGGTTAAGTTTTTTTTTTTAGTCTTTGTACTTACATGCGAAATTAGAATTCACTTCTCTCTCAAAGTTCATATAAAATTCGTCCATAAACTCTAGTAATGCATGAGATTTGTTCTCCAAAATAGAAGGTGTTAACCTTTAGCTTATGTGTCTAATAACCATGCTGACTGGACTAATATGTCAGAACGTAGGGCTGTCGTTTGACTACCACGTGGTGGTCGCACTATTGTATGGCTACCACGTGTAATTTCAAAAGAAAAAAAAATAATATTTTTCTTTTAGCTTTAGAGGACTTATTTCATACATTACTAAATAATATAAACAAATTTCATATAAACTTTAAGGAAGAGGAACAAATTTCAAATTTGCATGTAGATACAAAAACTAAAAATATACTCGGTAGAAATAGTTGTTTGAATTATTAATTATTTTAAATTTAATTTAATCTAAATTATTTTAATTTTATAATAATTTAAATTTAATTTTAAATTTGAACATATTTAACTCAAATTTTAATTACTATATTATTTATTATTTTGCTTTTTTTTTCATAGAAGCGTGATTAGATGACAAATATTTATACTATCTTTATATTCGTGTTAATTAAATTTTATTTATAATTTTATCATAAATTATCTAAATAATTTATGACATGATTTTATTTTAATCTACACTAATAGAAAATTAGTGAATTTATCACAAAATTTTTGTAAAATATTAAATATATATAATAAGATATTAATTTATAATAAAATTTATTTTTTTAAAATTTAGAAAATATGTAATATTTCAACAAATACTTGATTCAACCAATTTATATTAATTTTAGAAAAATGTTAAAATTTTAATATTAATTTATATAAGTCTTATCATTTTACATTTACATGATATAATAATCAATTAATTAGTTCAAACAACTATTTCTATTACGTATGTCTTTAGTTAATGTATTTATATGTGAAATTGGAATTCGTATATGTTCTTTAAAAGTTCATAGAAAACTTACCTCAATACTTTAATAATGCATAGAATACATCCTCTAGAGCTAAAAGAAAAAATTATATTAAACAAAAATATTATTTTTTTCAAAATTACACCTATCAGCCACATGGCTAGTGGCGGATTTTGACCAAGAATGATTTTTGGAGGGGTCAGAGTAACTAATATAATTCTTTCAGATAATGAATTCCAATTTCGTATGTAAATAAAGAAACTAAAATTATATTTAACCCTAATTTTAAATATGAAAATTAAATATTATATAATAAAAGGCATACATAATTTATTGTTTTAAAATTTTAAGATTGAAGTAGAATCAATTTATATCTCATTAATATTAATTTTTTTCTCTAAATATTGGTTTTAATTCGGTTTATTTAATGATACAAAATTTTAAAATGTATGTAACCATTTTTTCTATTTAGACCATAAACTATATATAATTAAATAAAATTATTGCAATGTTGTTTTTAAGTAATGGAGATATAGTGAAGAGTAATCAAACCTTCCTTCGAAATCGTCGTCATAAATTTGTTATATATATATATATATATATATATTTATCTAATAAAATTTTAAAAATAATTTAATCTAATTTTTTTAAAATTTAATTAAAGTTAAAATAAGTTTTAAAATACAATAAAAATTATTATTAAAATTTAATGAATAAATATATACTAAATAAATCGTCAAAAATTAAATTAATTTATTATTTGATATTTTTAATTACTTAGTTTTTAATATAAAATATAAATTAATAAATTAATAAATTAATATTATTTATTTTAATAATTATTTTAATACTTTTATTTGAATTATTCATTTTATTATAATATAACATAATATATTCCTAAATATTTACTTATAATTTATGTTTATATATTTTAACGATTTATTATGTAAAAATAAAATTGAAATACTTTTTTTAAAGTTAATCGATCAAGTTTCATGCTTAATAAGCAATTTATCACCAAAAGGTTTTTTGTAAAATTTGATCTCACTTGTTGTGACCGTGTCTCATTTTCATACTTTCCATACATTTCTTCTCCTTTTTATCTTTCTGCAGTAAACAGACCATAAAAGAAAATTATAGAATAAACACAAAGGTAACTTCAAGAAAAATAAAAAATATCAATTAAATTTTACCTATACATATCACCATCAGTAGTTCTTAAAGACTTAAAAAAAAAATAGTTTGAATATATTTTTATGTCTCATTATAAAAGGAGATGACAAAGCATAAGGGTATCCAATGCTTACATGCCTAAATAGTCATATTGTAGAAAGGAACAACACAACTACAATTTTTAATTTTTTTTAAATATAAATGATTTTAAATGTTTAATATGCTTATTTTATCATAAAATAAGGTTTAATAACTCTTTTGTCTAAAAGTGTTAAATTGGTCCTCCATTTTTTTTAAGTTTCAATTTAGTCCCAATTTTTTTGAAAATTTATGTAATATGGTTTTTTTCGTTAAATTTCTTGAAACGGATCAAAAAAATTTCATTAACATAATCATATTGTCAATTTTGATAAAAAATCATTGATTGGCTTCAAGAAATTTAACAAAAAAGAACTAAATTAGACCAATTTTTTAAAAATCAATACCAAATTGAAACTTAAAAAAATTAAAGGACCAATTTAATACTTTTGGACAAAAATAAAAACCAAAAGAGTAATTAAACCATAAAATAAATATGAATACACTTTTTTTATTTTTAATTTAATGGACTTATAATATTTATGCATACTTATATCTCTCTATCATTCTTTTATATATCACATAATGGTTTATATATAAAATTAAAAATAGATTTTAGGCTTAATTATTTCATTGATCATTGATTTTATCAGGAAGTGTCAAGTCGGTACTTCAGTTTCTTTTTCTCTCAATTTGGTTATGACCTTTTTTTTTTTTTTTTTTTTTTTTTATCTTTTTTTTTTTTTAATTTGATTCAAATTGGTCCTGGTTTTTTGAGAAGTGATTCGATTTGATTATTGCTTTTAGTTTTTCATAAAGTTTTAAAGTCGATGTCAAATGTCAATTTATAGTTTTTTTTGTCATTTTAAAAAAACTGAATTTTAATTTTTTGACACGTCACATTGATTGTGTTACATGACACAATTGCGAGGTGACATGTATAAAAAATAAATTAAAAAATTAAAATTCAAAAAAACAAAAATTGACATATGGTACAGATTTTAGCATCGTTTGTGAAAAACTAGCGGTAATGACAAATTAAATCACTTTTTAAAAAATCAGAACCAAATTCAAACGAAAAAAACAATTGAAGGACTATTTAACATTTCTCAACAAAAATAATAACAAATGGAGTAATTAAGCCTCGATTTTAATAACAAAAGTTATATTTTTTTTAAAAAAAAACTTACATAATTCCTCTTATAATTAGAATATCTAAAACTAATATCAAGAAAAAAATATCAATATTACAACATCAATTATCTTATTAACACATATTTACGATTAAACTAAATAAGTATAGTAAAAATTAATATATAATAAACAAAAATAAAACCACCTATTTCCTCCCCTTTTACACCTTATTTAGTGAGGAAGAGAATTAAAAAAAAAATTATATTCATCTTCACCAATTCACTTTTTAAACAATACATAACTCAACAAGAGTGCAGACCAAATAGCAATATTTAATGAACCGAACGTTGACATCCGTAATGCAATTTTCTTAACTGGATGTTGACATCTGTAATGATACAAAACAAACTTCAAAAAATGTGAACCGGATGTCGACATTCGCAATGTAATTTTCTGAATCAGATATTGACATTCGCAGTGAAATTTTATGAAACGGATGTCAACATCCGCAATGCAATTTTCTGAACTGGATGTCGACATCTGTAATGGTACAAAACAAAATTCAAAAAATGTGAACTAGATGTCGACATCCGCAATGCAATTTTCTGAACCGGATGTCGACATCCGTAATTGTAAAAAACAAAATTCAAAAAATGTGAATCGGATGTCGACATCCGCAATGCAATTTTTTGATCCGGATGTCGACATCCATAATGGTACAAAACAAAATTCAAAAAATGTGAACCGGATGTCAACATCTGCAATGCAATTTTTTGAACCAGATGTCGAATCCGTAATGATCTTTTTCTGAAAAAAAATGTGTTACGGAAGTCCACTTCCGCTATTTCAAATAACAAATTCAAAGCAACATCTCATTTACAAATTTAAGCATGGATTGTACATATAAAACATATAAGATGCAATGCAACACAAAAAATAAAGGATCTAGAGGTTGCAGTTGTTGCAATGCCAATTAATCAGAGGGGAGAGAAGAGAGAAAAGGAAAATGACGGATGTGGGAGAGAAAAGGAGTTGCTGCTGCACAAAAAGGGGGTCTAGGTCAAATTGAAAATTGGAGGTGCATGAGTGGACTAGTGTATTAAATATAGGAGAGTGAAAATTTATACTTTACTTTTTATTGTAGAGGGCAAAATAGAAATTAAATTAGTTTGTTTGAGATACAGATAGAGATGGCAAATAAATCTGCCCCCTGGGTATTGCCCGAACCTGTCCTTGTTTTGACAGGGAATCCCCGCATTGACTGGGTATGGGTATGGGAAATCCATGACTTTTTTAATTGGGCATGGAGATGGATATGGGGATGCACATATCCCCGCCATAATACTCATCCCTGCCATATATCTGTCCTCGTTTAAATTATTAAAATATTTACAATTAAGTAAGTAATCCTATATATATATATATATATATATATATATATATATATATATATATATATAATTTCTTCTAATTATTTGGTTTATCATGAAACGCATTCGCATCTCCAATATATTTTTCATCTTATCATAACCTTTATAAATTATGTTAAAATGATGTATGTCAATTAAAAACTTTTTATGTTTCATATTTGAATATTTCTATTTGTTTTAATGTTTTTATTTATTGTATATTTTCCTTTCACATGAGTATGTTTAATACTCTCAATTTAAGTGTTTAATAGCATAAACATTTCATTTACTAGGTAATATAAAAAAAATTATTTACTTATTATTATTAACTTTTGTTTCATTTAAAGAACTCTTTTGTTTCGCTAAAACAATCTTCGGTATTTCTCAATCATTGAGTATATATATTGATATTTAAAAAGTTTTCTTAGATCTTTAAGATATTTTTCATCTTATCATACCCTTAATTATACATTTGTTTTCCTTTGTGCGATTTATTTCTTTCAATAGTCTTTTAAATTGTTTCTCAGACACACATTTGTTAATTTTTTAGTATTTTTACTTGTTGTTTATGTTCATCATGTAGAATACTATTTCGATATATATTATCTAGTTTATTTCTAACTTATTATCAATCATACTGTAATTTTTCACTATAATTGTATAAATAACTTTTATTTACTATAATATAAAAATTTAGTGTAATTGTCATGAATTTTTTTATCACCATCCAACATATATTAAAGTTCAAAAGATAAAAGATCTATGTCAAAATTTTATTATTATGTTTATTATTTGTTCTTTGCGTCATTTTGATTAAGTAATGTATTATCTTTTTTATTAGTGCATAAAAAAGAGATTCATTAGAATTTAAAAAATTAAAGTAAACAAACATTTAAAATATATTTTAATTTAAATATTTGTTTTCCTTTTATATTTTTTTAAAAATATTTTTAAATTTTATCAACTATAGGTTTCATTAATATTTGTAGTTTGCAAATTTAATAAATGTTTTGGTTCTTATAAAATTTTATTTGATATTTTAAGCTAAAATGTAAACAATTATAATTTATTTCAAAGTATTTGATATTGAAAAAATAACTATCCTCCTGATATTGAATATTTGATAATATTATGTTTTCTTTATCGTAATTTTTTATTATTTTATAAAAATTGTTTAAAATTAATATTAAAGTAATAAGAAAACATGTACGGATATAGTTACGAGATTATATACGTTACCCAATAAAAATAAGGATGAGATAAAAGTTTGATTTGAATATAAAGATAAGGATAATGATGAATTTTTTCTATAAATAGATATGAAATAACGAAAATGTGTCCCTATCCCGTTATCATCCCTATTTACAGGAAAAAGAATTCATGGTACACGGAAAAGCTCCCTATTGGGTTTGAGTTTGGCAGGTTTAAGACGTGTGAAGCAATTGCAAAGAAGATTGGGCCTCGGATGTTGCACTTATTTAATGTAATAGGACCATATACGTTTTATGTATAGTCCAAGTCATATAAACCAATTAGGTTCCTGTCCTCTTGGGAAAGTGTAACACACTTTGTCTCACGAATATAAGTATGAATTATTATTTTGTCTTTTTTTTTTATCTTATATATTTATTCTCACAAATTTTTGTCTTTTTTAACTTTTTATTTTTACTTTAAAACGTTGTTGAATTGCGACTTAAATAATTTTTAAATACTCGATCGACAAAGATCTTATATCTGTAACTATTCTCCACTATTATCCTCTTGTGTTGTCATCATCTACTTAACTATCTGTTTTCAAATTTGTTGGAATAGTTGAGTGAGAGACATTTTGGTGGTTGGCAACGTTCAACATTACATGTTCTGATGTAGACAATCCGAGCAATTATTTTTGTTCTTGATGTGACTACGAGAATCTAAGATAATCAAAAGAATTAAAATTGTGTAACTATGTTATTGTTTTAAGGATAGAAGTATATATCCAACACCATTTGCAAATGCCTGAATCCTTTTTATATGATCGAATCAAGATACGAAAGTCTAAAAAAGGCTTAAGAAATTTAGTAGAGATCAAGATACTAAATATTGTTTTAATGTTATTAGCTTTTATTTTACTTCTCTCAAATCGATTTAATGTTATTGAATTTTTTTATGATATACATAAATGTTTCCTTCTTATTGTTCATGGTGAGTAAAACTTAATCGTTGTTTATCCTTTTATCTTCACAAATTTTTTTAATATTAATATCTCTTCACCACTAATTCACCTATAGTACTAAATGTTTTCAAAGGAAGAAACTTTGTTTTGATCTTATGCAATGATGGACAATGATGTTATTAAACCACACATCATCACAAGTTTTTTGCTTCGATGAAAATTACAATATCTCGTAGTTAGCATCTGTATTTGTGTCAATACTTACATTTCTTTTCTTTTTGAACAAAATTCCTTTCAAATATTGCAGTTCGTAACTAAATCTTGGTTGGTGCATGAACTGGATGACTTATAACAAATGCAACTTCAAATCAAGGATAGTGTGAGACAAATATATGAGTTTATCAATTAATATTTGGTATATTTCCTTGTTATTTAGTATAATTTCCTATGCATTTCGTAACTTTAGATTTATATCAATTGGTGTACTTGCAAGTTAGCATGTTATCTTATTCATTTCTTTCAACAAATAAATAATATTATTTTGGTGGGGTATGAGAATATCCTTTTTAAAATGGGCTACTTTAATCCTAAAAAATACTTAAAATTTCTCCATGTCTTAATTCAAATTCTTTGCCTAGATACATATCCAAATATTCTTGGAATATGTTTATTACATGTGACTACATTATAATAGAAAGAAGACATAATCTTGTAAGGAGAAACAACAAAGATTCAATGTCAATAAGTCATGGGCAAAATATAAAGATGATTACAATATCATTTTTAACTCAAAATTCAAAGATAAAAAATTTGTGTATCTTCTATTGTTTATCTTACTCATTCTTTCATAATGTAAAACGCAAACTTACTCTTGAAATTAGAGATGATAAATAAACTTGTTTCCGTAGATATTCTTTAAACTCGTCCTTGTTTTTGATGAAAATTCCTACATTTTCTGGACATAAGTATGAGTATGAGTAATACATAATTTTTTTAATTAGATATGGAGATGGAGATGTGCACGTATATCTTGAATCATTTTAATAACAATTGAGACTTAATTGAACAAAAATAAAAATAAATAGGAAGAACAAATTAAATAAAAATGAAAAAAATAAGAACCAAAATATTATTTTAACCAACACAAAAAACACTAATGAATATGAAAATAACCTTAGTCGGATTAATTACAAGTACAAGTCTCATAAATACTCATAAATATCCATATATATATATATATATATATATATATATATATATATATATATATATATATATAAAAAAAAATCCTAACTAACATTAATTAAAAAATAATATTAACTTCTATCAACGATAAATAAATAATTAAATAATATTGAGAATGTGACCCTAAAAGTAATCAAAATCATCTTTAACTTAAAAGTAACTCTTACATTAAATTAAAATATAATAGAATCAACAACATCTAAATCGAAATTACACTAACTAGATCTTGACCTAGACCAAACCAAAATTAAAGTTATATTCGAAATAATCTCTGATTGAAATATGTTTCTGATTCAAATATGCTTATAGTATTTGACTATTTGAACATTTCACCGTTTAAGTTCAGAAACTAATGATATCAATAAACCAAGTACTAACTGATGTTTTTTTTTAATTATTATTTTTTTGGTTAATATTTTTTATGGTTTTATTTTACTTGCAAGTGAAGATTAGAAGAAGCTAATATTCTTGCACATGACGATCTTTTTCTGAGGAAAGCGTACATATTAAGTCAATTACGTTAACAATTTCATAGCGTATATTCTTGTATTATGATATTTATTTGAATTAGTTATGATAAAATAATAATGAATAATTAATACTGACTGGAATGTATTTGTATCCATTTAAGTAAATATTTCTGTGATTTTTTATATAGTTCATAGACTTTACGGGTTACTACGCTACTTTTAGATGTACAAGGGGTCACATTAATTTTTAATATGATCAAATTATTTTATTTTATTTTATTCTTGCATATATTCAGATTCCAATCGAGAATTCTTTTAACACAATTTTAATTCTTCATTAATTTAAAATTATAAAAATATATTTCAATAATATCCATTCACAATCATGTAAGTTTTAAGAACTTTTAACCAATGATAATAAAACAAGACTACGTATATATAACAAAAAATAGGAACAAATAATTATTAAATTATTATATATCACTATATCTAGAATAATATAACATATTGGAATAGTTTCCTGACAAGCGTGTACATGGTCACTAATTAATATATGGCAACAAAATACCAAAATGCTTAAATATAAGAAAGGTTTAATTAGTATTTTGATAGAATAATCGTGGGTTGCATTTAATATATAATTTTCTCATTTGGTTCGTAGTTTATTTATGGATTTGATATGATTTTAATTTTTTTATATGAAATCATGATTCGTCTTTGTCAAATATGTTTCAGTATTTCATTGATGTATACATTATTGTGATATATTTTAACTCAAATGTTAGTTTAAAATATCATTTAACAAACTAAACAAATTAACATAATTAATTTAAAAGAACTATATTTATTATTTTTAAAATTTAAAATTAAAATATATCAAAATTAAAAAAATGATGAATTTTAAACTTTTTTCCGTAAACTAAAAATATATTTAATTTTTAATTTAAAAAATTCAATACGACTCCTCACTTTAAATTTGGTATTAAAAGATGAGCAGATATTATTTTAATATTTTTTTCATCTCTACATCTTCTATCACTTCCAAAGAGTCTTAAAACCAAATCAAAATGAAATGAAATTTTAATTAAAAATAAAAGAAAATTAAAACATTACATAAAATCAACCTTACAAATATTAAGATGAAAATATTAAATAAGCATATAAAAAATTATAGAGAATGAGAAGAATGAAAGACCTGTTCTGTTCCTTTGTGAAGTGACCTTGAGTGCAAGATTCAAAGGTCAATAGGAGAACCTGGGACTCACCAAAAATCAATAGTGGAAATGAAAGAAAATCTGTTTCCTTTTTATTGGTTTTGATGCTCAAAAGAAAAAAAAAAAAACAGCTTTAAGTAGAAACATAGAAACAAGTGTCTCCCACCAACATGGGTTCATACAGTTATAATAATCAAGTAATTGTGGTTCTAGATACGACATATATTTTATAAAATATTTTTATTTTTATATAATATTTAATTTTATCTATTTTATCTAATTATGAAATTTTAATTTATATTTAGACTATTTTTAATTAAATATTTTAAAAATACAGCTGAAAACAAATTCAGAAAAACACGACAAAAAGATCGAAATTTAAAATTAATAACAACCGTGGCGTTATTCACATTTTCCAGAACACAGAGACAGAAGAGACCCACTGTGTTTATATATTATTCGAACTCATTCAACAGCAGCAGTAGAATCTAGGAAACAACATCTTTAGCAAATTCAACAATTTTATTTTTCTCCCACACACCACGTGCTTCACTTCTAATGTGCATTCCAATGGAAGAAAAAATAATTCAAAATTCTCATTTCAGGACATTACCATGTTTTTCTCGGGACGATAAAACTCACAACTTCATTAAATTTACACTACTCCAAAAATGGAGTTAACTAAACTTTAGTCAATACTACCATTTTCAATACCTGATTCAACAATTGAATTTTCTTAAGTCCTATATAATCCGTGATTGAATCAAAAGTAAAATATTTCACATTGAATACAAAATTAGACTCCATTTATTTATTTTTTTATACTGATAAAAAAATGTATAAATACAGATTCTTAAGAATGGAAATATCAGTTAAAAGTGTCATACAAAATAGAAATAAAAGAAAAAGCATTATATAAGAAAAATAAACAATGTTAGGTGAATTGGAAGTAAAGTGACTTATTTATAAAATATATAAATCCAGATATGGATCCAACCAGAAACCATTTTTCCCTCCCTTAATAATTATATCCAAAATTTTATAAAAAGAAGGACATGCTAAACTGCTTATACAAATCTTCTCTAAAGTTATCATTTATAAAAATAAAATATGATTTCTTAAATAATATGGTTAAACCAAATTTAAATCACTAAGCAAAATGAAAATTTAATACTTACTAAAATAACTATTGAGTGAATGAGATCATGCTGAACCATTTATAAAAATTCATATTAATCATTTTAACAATCAGAGCCAAAAGTTTATAAAAGGAAGAAAAAGCTAAACTTTTTAAATAAAATTTCTCTCAAGCCATCATTTATACTAATAGAATAAAATTTCTAAAAGAATATAGTAAGACCAAAAGAAAACGACTAAGCAAAATATAATAATTACTAAAATAAATATTTTCTTTTAATAATCACTCAAAATTATTTAAATAATAAAATATAATAATTTCAATCTTTTGAAATATACAAGAAGATATATATACCAAGAAAGTAATTGTTCAAAAAGATTAAAGTGGTATTTAAAATTGATCAAATTTAGTGTAAGTATAGTTTTATCCTTACTATTTAATATTTTTTGTCAATTTTAGAGTAAAATTTGTTTAATTATAAAAGTAGATGAATAATTAAAAATAATAATACTATGTAGCCGTTGATTATTCCCGTCAAAAGTTTTTGAGCGTGGTTTGTCGAAGGATAACGACCCTTGGTAGTAGCTGTTGAAATTGCATGCTTTTACTTTTATTGTCCTTTAATCAAACTTTTAATACCTATTATCTCTATTAACCTATTATTGTCCTTACTTTTATTTATGTTAATAGCCTTATCGGTGTTAGTCTACATAGACTAAAACTATAATGACATTTATAAATTAATACAAGTAATTCTATACATACAATAAATAAATATATACATACAATGAAAAATTAACCTCCTCTAATTGAAAGACGAACTTTGAGAGGAAGTCTAGGGTCTCCGCACACTGCTGGCCAAATGGGAATGAAGAGCAAGTTGGACGAATCTCAAAACGCTGCAAATGGGGATGAAAACGAAAAATAATCGGTTCTAAACGCGTAAAATCAACCCATAATTAAACCCCAACAAGTTTGATGGCGAAAACCTTTCGAAATTCACCTGGAGGGGGTCGGAAATGGCGTCGCCGGCGGGAACTCTCGCGGAAACGATGAACAGCGCGAGGGTTTCTGCGTTTCGCGCAGAGATAAGCTGAAACTTAACGTCGGGGGTGTTATGTTCGACGTTAAGTGACGTCGGGGGTGGGAGGGGCCGACGTTAAGTGACGTCTGGCGCACGCTGGTCCGACGTCAAGGGACGTCTGTCGAGCTGGGGGCCGACGTCCTTTTTTGAGTGACGTCGGGGTATTTTTTAACAGACGTTAAGTAACGTCTGTCCGCTCCACGTCAGACGTTAAAAATGTCTCATTATTTACAAAAATGCCACCGCTCATTTTTAACGTTGGACTTTTTTTAGACAGACGTTATTGGGGTGACGTTAAAGGCCTTTCTTGTGTTAGTGTATAAGAGACTCAAATAATCTTTTTAAAATTAGGGTTTAAAAAAGTAAAGTTAAAATAATCTGACTTTGTCTCCGATCTAATTATAAGAAAAATAACATTCCTCTACATATTTTGAAGTGTACGTTTTCAGAGAGAAGAAAAAGAAATAGGAGAATAAATAAACAAATAATGAAAGGTAATGTGATCAAAGAAAAGGGACAAATTTAAGATAAATAATTAAGAAATAGATGGAAGAAATGCAATCATGAATATAATATATGATAATCTTCAAAGTTTTATAAACGTTAACGAGAAATTAAATACAAATAAATAAATATATATATATATATATATATATATATATATATATATATATATAGAAACTTAATTAAGATAATTTCATATAAATTTGAGTATTTTTAATCGAGTTATTATTAAATTTTATTGATATCGGGTATTTTCATATTTTTACACTGAGTTTGTCCTATTTAATTTTTTGAGATAATGTGATTGTTATAATATTTACTCACTTGTTTATTTAGGAAAGACAATATAGACTGATTCATCTCATTTTAATTTATTTCGCATTTGACATGCAAGAAATGAGTTGGATTTATTTGATCTGTGCCGCATGAAGAATGTAGACTAATTTTTTCTGGTTGTTCCACGTAATGTTTGATCCACAATCTATATAAGAATTTTGATAACTTTATTTTTATTTAATTAAATTAGTAGAAATAATAATTTATAAATATACATTTTATAAAATAAGTATTATTCATAATTTTATAAACACACAGAGAATATTGTGCTAAAAGTACTAGATTTTAAAAATTTAAGTAATGCAAGTTATGTAGGTCAACTCATTCGTCGACCCATGTGAAATGTGGATTACGCAGAATAGGCCTAAACACGCCAGTAACATTATTATAATCACTTATTAATAAATGAAAAATTATGTAATATAAAAAGAATATTGCAATTAATGTAAAATAATAAATAACTTTTATCGTTAAAAGAATATTAGATCAGAGGATGATCACATATCATTACTAATGCCGACGATGAAATTGTTACACACTACTTTGATTGTTCTTATAATTTAATATATTTTCAATAAAATTAATAAAAGTTATTCATTATTTTATATTAATTATAATATCATACTAAATTAATCACAAACTTTCGTAATTCCAAACATGTGAAAATAAATAAATAATATGATGAAATAAAATAACATTATGTCATTCAACTAAAAAAATTAATTAATAATAGCTCAATCTCATTAAAAATGATAAAATATTTAAATATGTAATAAATAAAAAATTACTTAAAAATATCTAAATTCATCATTAAGTTGAATATATATATATATATATATATATATGTATATGTATAATATTATGAATTAATATAATTAAAATCTAACCTGTAGTACAGAGTGAGAGTAAAATAAAGGATAAAAGTAAAATCCTTATGATAAAATATTTTATAATATGTTAGAGCAATCACATCTGAATTTTAATAAAGGTAGTTGAATGGTATTTGTTTATATTTAACATTGGGTGTAGAAAACGAAAAGGAGAAGCACTATGCAAAAATTACAATAGAATAAAGCAACGCGTGCTTTTGCGCGGAATCGTCGAAAAATAGGTTCAAACATTCCACACACTTCTTTCTTACTAATCTCGATTCTAAGCACGGCTTAGATTTCTTTAACTGAACTATCTTATTACATAAAACACTTTGATTTCAATTTAATAATATTTAGCTAGGATAGAGCGTTTACCTACTTGACCTTTATCACACGATAATATAATTGTCCAATTAAAAATTTTACTTTTCTGAACAATTATTCACCACAAAATCATCATGACTTTAGCTCTTATACCATTATTAAGATCGAACGCTTACCATTAGACCAAAAGCTATAACTATTAGTTGAAGCATAACTTTTTTTACTTAAGAGTGTAACACAATCTCAAGCATTACGATTTAATTGTAACCCGACCCACTTAACCTCTATCATAGAACAATTGATGTCATCTGCAACAATATGTAATGATGGATGTAAAAACCACCATACTATATCATTTAAGAGTTTCATCTATGTAGAAAACAAGTTTAACAATATTTGAGAGATAAATAATGTATGAAGAAGCAATATTTGACCATATAGTCACTTGGAATGTGAAAATATTTGCGAATATCCTTAAACATGGTAAGATAAAAGGACAAGTAACAAAAAAATGAATATCCTTAATAAATTTTTATACTATTTAAGAAAATAATAATTTAATTTAATTTTACAAAATCAATAAGACTAGGTTTGTATCTAAATATATATTATAATTTAGTAATGTCTCAAGATAATGTAAATAGAAAGCAAGGTCTATTATGAATGCAACTCGTAATCTAAGTTATCACTCTCTCTAAATTGCTAATAACTAAATATTCTAACTAAGGTTTACTTAAAAGGGCTATGATTTTGGTGTGGAGATAAACAATGTAGCCCGTACCCAATGAGTAATTTTGCAATTGAAGAATTAAATTACCATAAACCAGTTATCAAAATCCACCATAATTCATTTTTTTTTTTTTTATCTTGCACACCTTTTCCCTAATTAGGCAGAATACTTTTATGATTTTTATTGTTAGATGAATCTATTCTATCCTCGCCAAGTCAACAAAAGTACGTAAATACCTTTTAGATATTTAGTCTTTTTTTTTTTTTTTTCTATTAAAAT
>Ga0214544_1003374_pt1 | contig 33053 bp, 17 predicted proteins | sample CNSS3metaG_FD_160074 | JGI IMG/M metagenome (GOLD analysis project Ga0214544, IMG submission 160074) | Root nodule microbial communities from cowpea collected in UCLA plant growth center, Los Angeles, California, USA - CNSS3 | ecosystem: Host-associated > Plants > Roots > Nodule | place: USA...
TATATATATATATATATATATATATCTAAAAATGGAAATGGAGTTAAGTGAAGCGACAACATTTATTTTCAGAATATAAGCAATATTTAAATTTGTCATGTAAAAAGTAGAATTAGATTTGGTTAAAGTTCTTTTTCAGATATTAGTTATCACATTTATTTTCACACATCACATATGGTGTCTAACTAAAACATTGTTTCTTACATTAAAAACAAAATTATCACTAAAAACTAATAAAATAAAAGTGAGGTTTTTGACATCCATAACTTTCATGAGTTTATATTAATTTCTGTTTTTTCTTAAACCATACTTTGTATAATGACTACTCATTCAATATTAGAGAATCTATAATTTATTAAATCTAGTGTTTCTTTATAAGTTGTTGTGTACTATTTTGCACAATTTTAAATTTAAGAAACCATTATTGTAATTATGATTCACTATATCCATAGCATTATTAACATAACAGTATAATAGCAAATCTTGATAAATTTGTTGGAGTATTTGATCATTTATTGTGGCATAGAATTGGAAGTTTGTGAATTTGTTGGTAACATATAGTTATTAGTTTATTTTAATTTAGATAGGTTTTTTCTTATTATTATTTTAAGAGGGAGTATAAGAAATAATTAAAAATCTCCTTGGATAAAAAATATGTATAAAAATTAAATAAAAAAACTAATGAGAATTTTTAATATAAAATTTAAGAACAGAGAACACAAGTTATGATAAGGAAGGGCATAAAATCTACCATGAAGAAGTGGATTCTCTTGTCGATACACATTTAACCTAGGGACAACTTTTTTTTTTCACTTAATTATTTTTCTGTTCATACTTTTTTTTTTCAATATTTTTTATAAAATGTATTTGCACACTGAGTTTTGGTTTCACTATTTTGAAACTTAAATTCTGAATGTTTATTTGTATGTTATCAAAATATAATTCCAAATATCTACTTTTATATTCTAACTTCCGAAATCCAATATCTCATTCATTATATAAATAAATTTTCATAAGTGTATTTTTAGACTTTTGAATATTTAATTTCATGATAATTTTAAAAAATACTAATTCTTAAATATATAAAAAAAGATATAGACCTTGTAATGTTTAGTTTTAAGTATACAAATAATTTTTGGATTAATTATTTGAAAATAGATAAAATGAAATTTGGAAAGTTGAAATTATCTTTTCTAAATTCATATTTATTTAATAATAGAAGTTACCAAAACATCATTATGTGATTTGAAATTATTATAGTCTATACTAATCTCTATAGACATTAAATTAAGTATTGATAATGCTTTTTTTTCCATAAAATTAATATTTAAGCCACACGTAATAATATCAAACTAACTAGCAAAAATTCGAAAATACTAAATTTAAGAGTATAAACATGAAAATGACCAAAACGCACGAGTTATATAAGAAAAATAGGAAAAAGTAATTTTGACACCTCTACTTTTAAATAATTTTTTTTTAATAAAATATTAATTTATATGAACGTGAAATAATAGGAGTTTTGGTTAAAAATGACCACCGTGAGAATAAGATGGGTGTTTCTTTTTGCACCCTATGATTTTTACCTGCAGTTGTATTAGGAGGTCTAAAATGTCAAATTGTTCGAAAACATACTATTTGTCCTTTACATGTTCTTCTTCTGTTTCCGTCTTTAGACTTCTTAGTTTTTCACTTCCTCCCACTCCTTTGTTTTTTTTTTTCTTCACGGTATGAATTTTGTTCTTCAAACGAAATTGTATAGTTTGAAAATGTCTTCCACACATTGAAAGTCTTTTTCTAAAAAAAATAGTTTTTGAATTATAGAATATAGAAGTCACTTTGAAATTCAAAAGTCTATTCCAAATTACATCATTCTAAAATGAATTGAAAAAATGTATTATTAATTATACAATCTTAAAATTAATTTACTTTCAAAATATATAATCTGAAAAATAATTTTGATTTCTATCTGAAAGTAATTATTTTTCACTCTTAGATTGAATTGTAACTCAATTGAATGGTGTATCAAAAGGGTAGATTTTGATATACTTCAAAATCCAACAATGATGTACTTACTCCATTTCTATAGAACAAAAGAAGGGTAATTTTGGTATTTTAAATTTCATGTGGGTGCAGATAAAATTTATGAGTACAAAAAAGAAACATTATCAAAGACATTGGTCCATACTTATCTAGGGTAATAGGTTTTCAGTTTTAAGTACAAGAGTAATAAAGAGAACGTTACAACTTGTTGGTATCTTTTCACTCTCTAGACTAACAGGGTTTTCAGTTTTAGGTACAAAAGTAATAAAGGTAGGATTACAATATTCACGAATCTATAATTTATTTTATTAAATCCAGTGTTTCTTTATAAATTGTTGTGTACTATTTTGCACAATTTTAAAGTTAAGAAATCATTATTGTAATTATGATTCACTTTATCCATAACATTATTAACATAATAGTCTAAGAGCAAATCTTGATAAATTTGTTGGAGTATTTGATCATTTATTGTGGCATAGAATTGGAGGTTTGTGAATTTGTTGGTAACATATAGTTATTAGTTAATTTTAATTTAAATAGATTTTTTCTTGTTATTATTTTAAGAGGGAGTATAAGAAATAATTAAAAATCTCCTATGTATAAAAATTAAATAAAAAAAACTAATGAGAATTTTTAATATAAAATTTAAGAACAGAGAACACAAGTTATGATAAGGAAAGGCATAAAATCTACCATGAAGCATGTTGTAACTATACATCAAATCTCTTTCAATCTATTCCATATATTGTGAACCTTAGTTAATGCTTAATTTTTTCAACAAATAATTTAATGCAGGTCAAAATAATTTAAAGAATAATTCTACAACTGGTTAGATTCAACAATTGTTATTCAACAAGTAAAGCATAGAATTTTATATCTTAAGTAACGATCACATCTTCATAGAGGCCAGTGAAGAAGTGGATTCTCTTGCCGATACACAATTACACCTAGGGACAATTTTTTTTTTTCACTTAATTATTTTTCTGTTTATACTTTTTTTTTGTCATTTTTTTTATAAAATGTATTTGTACACTAAGTTTTGGTTTCACTATTTTGAAACTTAAATTCTGGATGTTTATTTGTATGTTATCAAAATATAGTTCCAAATTTCTACTTTTATATTCTAACTCCCGAAATCCAATATCTCATTCATTATATAAATAAATTTTCATAAGTATATTTTTATACTTTTGAATATTCAATTTCATGATCGTTTTTTAAAATACTAATTCTTAAATATATAAAAAAGATATGGATCTTGTCAAGTTTAGTTTTAAGTATACAAATAATTTTTGGATTAATTATTTGAAAATAGATAAAATAGAATTTGAAAAGTAGAAATTATCTTTTCTAAATTCATATTTATTTAATAGTACCAAAACATCATTAGGTGATTTGAAATTATCATAGTCTATACTAATCTCTATAGACATTAAATTAAGTATTGATAATTCTTTTTTTTTTTCATAAATTAAAAGTATTATGTATTATGTGTCACATTAATATTTAAGTCACAAGTAATAATATCAAATTAATCAACAAAATTTCGAAACTAACATTCTGCTGAAAATTACACAAATTCATAAAGAAGTTATTGAAAAAAAAGAAAGTACAAGATTTAAGAGTATAAACATCAAAAAGCCCAAAAACGCACGAGTTATATAAGGCATTTGGAAAATAAGATGGGTGTTTCTTTTTGCACCCTGTGATTTTTACTGCAGTCCTATTAGGAGGTGTAAAATGTCAAATTGTTCGTAAACATACTATTTGTCCTTTACATGTTCTTCTTCTGTTTCAGTCTTTAGACTTCTTAGTTTTTCCACTTCCTTCCACTCCTTTGCTTTTTTCACAGTATTATGAATTTTGTTCTTCAAACAAAAGTGTATAGTTTGAAAATGTCTTCCACATTGAAAGTATTTTTCTAAAAAAAAAGTTTTTTAATTATAGAATATAGAAGTCACTTTGAAATTCAAAAGTCTATTCCAAATTACATAATTCTAAAATGACTTCAAAAAAATTGTATTATTAATTATACAATCTTAAAATTAATTTTACTTTCAAAATATATAATTTGAAAAATAATTTTGATTAGTATCCGAAAGTAATTATTTTTCACTATTAAATTAAATTGTAACTCGATTGGATGGTGTATCAAAAGGATAGATTTTGGTATACTTCAAAAATCAACAATGATGTACTTGCTCCATTTCTATAGAACAAAATAAGGGTAATTTTGGTATTTTAAATTTCATGTAAGTGCAGATAAAATTTATGAGTACAAAAAGAACATTGTCAAAGAGATTGATCCATACTTATCTAGGCTAATAGGATTTTCAGTTTTAAGTACAAGAAAAATAAAGAGAGCATTACAACTTGTTGGTATCTTTTCACTCTCTAGACTAATAGAGTTTTCAGTTTTAGGTACAAAAGTAATAAAGGTAACGTTACAACTTGTTGGTATCTTTAGACTGATCTGAAATACATTAATTACTTGAACTATCCTGACGTGGACTTTTAGTGTTCTCACATTGTCATATAACATCTTTAATTTCATTCTCAAATATAGATGTCATGAGTTAACTATTATCTTCAATAGTCAATGTAGAGAAAGAGATACTATCCAACCTCACATCTAATCCATCCATCTCATTTAATCTCTTGTGAAAGAAGACTTTATCCTCATTCTTCACCATATTTAATCCTCACACACCATTCTCCCTAGATATCTACCCCTTTGATTCCATTTGTTATTCTTCTCCAATTTATAATTGATTGGAAGTATCTAAAATTGAGATCACCTTGTTGTACACATTAAGTTATTGATTTCTGTCTTATCATTGCTTCCGTATTATAACTTAATATTTTAAAATCATAAAAAATCTTTTATCTTTCAAGTTTCATGTCAATATCTAAGTCGCTAATATCATCCATCTTCTCCAACTCATTTATCTTCCTAATGATATTCTGTGTAGTATAAGATATGTTCCCAAATGCTTTATTATTCCAAATTTTTAGGTTATGGTTCAATCTTTTCAATTTATCCTTCAAAACCATGATACAAAATCCACTCATTGTATAATTATTCCATAGTCTTATGACCAAGTCCTCAAATCCCCTCTCACATTGTCATACATTTAAAGTTTTAAAAGGTTTTGGTCCTTAATATACAAAAAGTGAATTTTTTAACACTAAAACACAATGATTTGATACCACTCTCTTCAACACATATTGATCACACCCTTGCCAATGTCTCAGCCATTCTTAGAGATAAGAAATCTATCTAATATACTTTTTGAACTACCATTAAATTTATATAATCTGAAAAATAATTTTGATTTCTATTCGGAAGTAATTATTTTTCACTCTTAAATTGAATTGTAAATCAATTGAATGGTGTATCAAAATGATAGATTTCGGCTTCAAAAACCAACAATGATGTACTTGCTCCATTGCTATAGAAGAAAAGAAGGGTAATTGTGGTGTTTTAAATTTTACGTGGCTGCAGATAAAATTTATGAGAGTACAAAAAGAAACACTATAAGTCAGGTAACAATAACGCATTGGTCCGATAAAAAAGTATAAGCAGCCTTTTACTTTTTCCACTTACATATTTTCTTTTTTCACTTCTTCAACTATGGTGTATTATATTGCCCAACTAACTTTTAAAATCTTATACTTTTCAAAAAAATATTTTAATACACTTCTAGATTATGTATTCTGAAAAATAAAATCTAAACTATTGCTAGGACATATAATTCAATTTTTTTTATATTTTTAGTAACATTTTTTCGATAAGTGCAAGAACTTTAAAAACATCTTTGTTATTAAATAATAAAAAAGAGGTGAAGAAAGAAAAATACGGAGGTTGGAAAAGTAAAACAAAATGTATCAGAGAACTCAAAATCGTGGCGAAATCTTCTCTACATATGTGCCAAACCTCACCAACGTCCAATAAACTTCAAATTACTCTGAGCAAACACTGAGTGACACAAAATTTCTACAAATAATAATAAAATTTCATAACCTTATTTTCCACTGCACTATGCAGTTTGGACTATACGAGAGTAGTCTGTTAATTTCCCTTATTCAATTGCTATCTAACAGTTAATGGAAATGGCTTCCTCATCCTTCGTCTTAGGTTCAGATTTGAAATGTGTACTCTCTTCAAGGAACACTAAAACCATGTCTGGGTTTGGTGCACTGAGACACATTCACCCAAATGGTTTGTTCAACAAATTCTTCCACTTTCACACTCTATCCACTAGAATGGTGGCAAGGACAACAAAGATGGTTTCTGATGTTTATGTTGGTGGAGACACAAGTAGCAGAGTCAATAGCAAGATGTACACCAAGTTGGACTCTTGTTTGGTGATACCACCTACCCCTAATCGTGCCAAGCCTCGAGCTATAATCAAATTCCTGGGTGGTGCCTTCATTGGGGCTGTTCCTGAAGTTACCTACGGGTTTTTTTTTTTGTTACCCTTTTGTTTTTTCAATGCAAAGTTTGAGTCTTTATCATTGATTGCTGGTTTTCTCATGTGGGTGGTGATATTGATGGTGTGATGAGTTTTGTTCCTTTAATTTGCAACTTGCAGGTACCTGATAGAGTTTTTGGCAAAGGAGGGTTTTTTGGTGGTGGTGGTGCCTTATAATGTGACATTTGACCATTCTCAAGCTGCTAAGCAAGTATATGAGAGGTTCCAAACTTGTTTGAGTACTATCCTGACATCTGGGTTGCCTCAAGCCAATCTGTCTCCTGCTCAGCTTGAAGACCTTCCTCTTTTCTCTGTTGGCCATAGGTTGTTGGCTTGTTCAGTGTTTAATACTTCCTCTTTTCCTTTATAAAAAGAATCATGAGAGCATTTTTTTGTCTTAATTATAAGAAACACACAGTACCCATTCTTGAGATGTATTAATAGTTAACTTCTTTCTTACCTTATTTGTTGTGAAGTTTACTAATGATACACTCAATCATTTTCCATATGAGTGAATGTATTTATTGAACTGTTAATAATACAAGCCACACTCATATGTGAGAAAATTATTTACTTTTAGCAATGTCACTAGATATAATTACCACTTAAATCATTTAATCATATGAGCATGTTTAGAATAAAATTTAAAATTATGGTATTGTTAAGTAGAAAAAGATAACCTAACTGTTCATTTTGGTTAGTCTTAGTGATAATTTATTTGTTTCTTATATTATATTGGGGGCAGGATCTTTCTTACTATAATTAATGTCAAGAAAGTAATGTATTTCTTGTTTTTTGAAATCTGTAGCAATGGTGCACTTCTTCAACTACTCATAGGCAGCTTATTTTCAGAGAATATACCCAAGGTCTGGTTATTTTTCTTACTGCTGCAGCAAAAGATTATATTTATACATGCACAGAATGATTTTGATACTATTTTAACTAATATTAGTAGTGTACAAATTAAGTTATTACAACATAGTTTTAGTTTGTGGAAGCATTATGTGGATTATGAAGTTTCATTACTTAAATCTAACTTATAGCAATTCAAGGAGTGTGACGAAAATGTATTTATCTCTTGTGGAAGGCTAATGCTGTAATCTCATACAACAACAGGCCAGCAACGGAGGCAGTCCCATACTTTGAACAGGTATAGACACTCATACTTGATGAAATCTATTACATCAATTTACCCAAGAGTCTTTATAGGCTATTACTTTAATCTAATATCTGTTTCTTCATTCTTGTGGTTATAATAAAGAAATACTTTTTCTAAAAGCTGTGTTAAGTGTTTACCTTCCCACTAGAACTTCTGTTATGAGGATGCACAATTTGAAGGATATATACACCGCTAATATGTTATTTTGGAGAAATATTCACTGTCTTGACAGGATTCTTTGATATTTTTGTATGTCACCTTGAGGATTTGAACCAAATGATTAAGGTTGTGATGAAAACTTAAATGCTGGTTACGTATATGTTTGAAAGTTCAAACACACCTGAACCGGCTTTAATATTTCTTATTCTGTTTCTTTGCATTCAGCATAGCTTCAAAAGTATTCTATAAATCTGTCCAATTAGATGGGAAGCGAATAAGCTTAGGAATACTTCCCTTTCCTTTTCTGATCCCATTTGAAATAACTGGCTAGTAAGCTAAAGAGATGTAACATTTATACATATTGACATAAGAATTATTGGCATACCATCCACATAATGGCATTCAAAGATAAATTTAATCTGTCTAGAACAGTAATGAAGATGCTCATTGAGGTGTTTTTTATCTCTTTATTCATATAATCCAGTATTGCATCAGAACCACTGAATTCAAGATGGTTCATGAAATAATTTCGTATGTCCTTACAGAGATAAGATGTTCTTCAAAGGGGATAATATTACATATATTCGTACTGAATTTCAGCTGATAGAGCATTTTTATAAGTTGTTCATCTCCATTGTGCTCTAAAACTTTGCAGTGCTGCCCTGCAGTTGGGTCCTGCAGTCAGCCAAATGATGCCAGTTATGGAGGCAGCTCCTTTTTATTCAATAGCTAGAAATGCATCAGGTATCTCCTCAGCTCGCTTCTGATGGTTTTGCTTTTGCATCAGCGTTTTGTGATGCTGAAGATATCTTACTCTTCCAATTACAAAAAAACGACAGCATTGCCATCATTACCTTCTTTGTTATATGTTACTGTCTAAGATCCTACATATTCATTCCGTAACTCAATCTTATAAACTATTCAAACTTTGTAAAACTTGTTTAAGTCATATTTCTAGTTGATGTGAAATTAAACTACCATCCTACAATTGAGTCCCCAAAGAGGTTGTATATAAGGTGGTCTAGGGGGATGACTGCAATTAAAGAGACTTTTCCAACAATATGCAATGGGAGGGTTGTATAGAATGATCCTCCTCTACACTTGCTTTTCTTTACTACAAGTCAGGTGATTGAATAAGTACAGAATTTTGGAAGTTAGATATGATATAGTAACTTTTTCTAAATCAAAGGTCTTGGTCTAAAAACCAAAATTGTTGTTGGCCCTCATAATATAACTCTGCTTTTACAATTGTTGCCCTACCACCTCAACACTCAGTTGTAATCCTCGGTGTGTTTAAAAATTAACTATATTAACTTTTTGTATCTATGATGATAATGCATGTCATCTGTAATCTATGTAGGAGATGCATTGAAGATGGTGTTGGATGCTGTTAGATCAACTCTACCAGAATCTGAGCAAGAAAGACTGAATTCCTTAACTAAATTTGTTGATCAGTTGCCATCAGTAATGAATGAGGTACTTGTTAACTGTTGATTGGAGATTATTTTATGCTATTTATTTCACTTATGCAAGTGTTAATGGGAACACCACCTTGTAGGTGAAGTTTTGTTTTTGATTCCCATGCCTCCTGTTATTGTTTATGTACCAACCACATCCTGCATAATCTTTTTCCTTGTTAATTTTTCATTTATTGGATGCATATATGATTCCTAAGGCAATGGATGGACTTTGTGATCATTGACTTTTCATGATGCTTAAATCTTAATTAACATGTTGATGAGTGCATATGTGTATGCATATTTATTGGTGCTTATATATATCTCTGCCAGGTTTCGCAAGGAGTATCAGAGTTCAAGCCAACACCATCTGAAAACCGTGACTGCTTTAAATGTTCATACAATGTTGAACACACACTATTGGTTTGTCTAATGCTCTATGCCTTAGAACTTGTTCTTGAACTCAACTCAGAGAACTCAACTAAGGTAAAATGTGTCTGATATTGCCTCTCTAGGTGAAGTTCAATTTTGATGCAATTGATGAGACAGATATTCTTGAAGAAACACTAAAGCCTCGTGTGGAGTCATTGGGAGGGACATTAGAGAAAGTGACATTGAGTGGTAACCACATCACACCATGCATTCAGGTCAAACTTCTTTGCATCCTCCTTTTGTACCATACTTCTGTTCATCACAGTAAACTTTTCCTCTTTGCTGGAATATGCTTTCTTGAATTATCATGGCAGTGAAGTGACTTAGTTCACATGCAAATTGCATTATATGGAATATAGTTTAACCATTCTAAAATCATGCAGGAATAGCAGATTTTCTAATTAAGGATCATTTCGGACCTTTCTTTTTCTCAAACACTTATATACTCTCAAATACTTATATACTGTAAATTGATCTTATATTTAGTCAATAACTTATTTAAAATTTGATTTTTGATTGGGAGGTCAGGGAGTGAGGTGGGAAGTGGGTAAATTGTATACTCCTACAGATGCTGTTGCTCAAGGGCTTACATCTCTTTCGTTGAATGACACCAAGATCCTTGCCAGAACTATTAGTGACTGGTTCAGACGCTATGAGGCTTGAAGTGAAAGGGAAAACAATGCAAATATAATAATATAATTTTTTCTATAAGGCATCATTATGGTGCATGTTTTGGATTTTTGAACCTATGAAGTGTATATAACTTGTATAGGTGAAGATAAATGTTGATAGTTTATATCATTTATTGGATTATGCTTGTTTGCATATGCTTTTTTCAGAATTAAGATGTATCAAAAGTTCAAACAAATATAGTTTCATAGTATAATAGTACTCTTTAGAGTATTCTAGATATGACTATATTTAGGATATGTTATGAGAAACTTTTCCTCAAGAATTTTTAGAAAACAAAAAGGAAAGTTAAATGAATTTTTTGTTGTAATCTGATTATAGTTCTTTACCAATAAAATTATTATTATTGTTATTATTATAATTATGAAATTAAATATAAATAATTTTTATAACTATTATAAATAATTTTTATTTTATTGATAGTTTTATAATTAAAAGGTTAAATTAAAAAAATTAGAGTTGTCAAAACGGGTCATCCGGTTTGGCCCGCGACGGGTTGGCCACTTAGTGGGTCAATCCAACTCGGCTCACTTATTAGCGCATCAACAAAATTAGAATCTGACCTGACACACCACGGGTTGGCGGGTTAAACGGGTTGACTCACTGACTCACTTAATTAAAAAATAAAAACATATAATTTTTTTTCTTCAATCTCAAGAAAACTGAATTATAATTACGATTAAAATCTAAATAAACTTCAATACAATCCAAATAAAATCTCAAATTATGTTAAACTCTAAAATCACAAAAATATAAATTACTATCTAACATCAAATCATTATTATCACTTATAAAACTATAGTATTAGAATCTTAAATGAATAAATCCACAACATTTTCATCTCTTGAAACATCTTAAATGAATAAACCCTTAAACATTAGGGCAGAAAAATAAAACTGGGCCTTAAATTCTTCTCAACAACAAAATTTTCGACCTCGAAAATAAAACTTACCAAGCAAAAAGGTGTAGGTGTGATTTCCTCATATCCTCCTCCAACTCCCAAGTAGAGTCACCTACCCTCCGATCCTAGATGACCTTGACTAATCTGATTGTTTTTCCTCTGCGTTCCTCTACCTTGCTATCCTCTAGGGCAATGAGTGGTACTTCCACAGTGAGGTCCTCCCTGATCGGTATATCCTCCGCTTCCAACACATGAGCCGGATCGAACAGATACTTCCTCAGCTGCGACACGTGGAACACCGGGTGAAGATTCGCCAACTGAGAAGGCAAGGCTATCTCAAGCTACTGGTCCAATCCTCCTCGAGATCTGATAAGGACCAAGGAACTTAGGAGAAAGTCTTCTTGAGCGGAGAGCCCTTTTCACACCAGTGGTTCGGGTCACCCTCAAGAACACGTGATCTCTAGTCTCGAATTCCAAGGGCCTCCTCCTACGGTCTGCATAGGCCTTTTGTTTGCTCTGTGAAGCCCGCATCCTGTCCCTCAGCAACCTCATCTTCTCGGTGGTCTGCTCCAACAACTCAGGTCCAACTAACACTGCCTCCCCATCCTGATACCAACACAAGGGGGTCCTACACCTTCGGCCATAAAGAGCTTCATATGGCGCCATCTCGATGCTCGTATGGAAACTATTATTATAGGTGAACTCAATCAATAGTAACACTTCACCCCAAGCGCCCAAGTGATCCAGTATGTAGGTCTGTAGCAAGTCCTTAAGTGACTAGATTGTCCTCTCAGACTGGCCATCTGTCTGAAGATGATAGGCTGAACTCATCGCGAGCTTGCTCCCCAGAGCGCTCTGCAAGGTCTGCCAAAATCGCGATGTGAACCGTGGATCCCTGTCTGATACAATGCTCGAAGGCACCCCATGTAACCTCACAATCTCCTTGATGCACAACTGAGCCAGCTTAGCCATAGACATCCTCAAGTTCATCGCCAAGAAATGCGCACTCTTGGTCAGTCGGTCCACTATGACCCAGATGGTGTCATGCCCTCTAAAAGTTCGTGGCAAATGGGTCACAAAGTCCATCGAGATGCTATCCCATTTCCACACTGGTATCTCCAAGGGTTGCATAATCCCACCGGGTCTCTGATGCTTTACCTCTGCCTTCTGACAGGTCAGACATGCCGACACGAACTGTGCTACCTCCTTCTTCATACCCTACCACCAGAAATTTTCCTTGAGATCCTGGTACATCTTAGTCATGCCCGAATGCAGACTGAGACGACTTTTGTGTCCTTCCTCCAGGATCAACTTCTTCACCTTGACATCGTCGGGAACACACACCATGCCCTGAAATCTAAATATGCCATCACTACCCAAGGTAAAATTCCTTTGCCTCTTCTGACCCCAGTTGCTCTCTAACCCTGTTCAGGCTGGCATCCACTAACTGGCTCTCTCTAACTGAATCCAAGAAATCACTAGATAGTCAAGGTGCTACACCTAATGAACTCAGATCCCAATTCCACCTGCAACTTCATATCCCTGAACTGCTCTAGTAGCTCCACCTCCTTGATCATAAGGTGAGCAGTATGTACAGTCTTCCTACTTAGAGCATCAGCTACCACGTTTTCCTTCCCCGAATGATATAACAGTTCGAAATCATAGTCCTTCAGAAACTCCATCCATCGTCTCTGCCTCATGTTTAACTCTTTCTGATCGAATAAGTACTTGAGACTTTTGTGATCACTGAATACACGGAACTGTGCACCGTAAAGGTAGTGCCTCCAAATTTTCAAGGCAAACACGATAGCCGCCAACTCCAAGTCATGAGTGAGGTAGTTTCTCTCATGCACATTGAGTTGCCTCGAAGCATAGGCCACCGCCTTCCTCTCCTGCATCAACACGCAGCCCAAACCTAGATGAGAGGCATCATAATAGACCTCAAAAGGTTTCCCAATATCGGGGATCACTAGGATTGGAGCACTCGTCAACCTCCGCTTAAGCTCTTGGAAGCTTTCCTCACACTTTTTAGTCCAAGTGAAAGGTTGGTCCTTCCGAGTAAGTTGCGTCAAGGGTGCCACTACCTTGGAGAATCCCTCAATAAACCTTCTATAGTAACCTGCTAGGCGCATGAAGCTCCTTATTTCCGTCCCCGACTTGGGACTTTCCCACTTTACCATTGCCTCTACCTTTGCTGGATCCACTGCTATCCCTTGGGCGGATATCACATGTCCCAAGAATTGCACTTCATCCATCCAGAATTCACACTTGGACATTTTAGCATATAGCTTCTTCTCCCTCAGAATACCAAGTACTACCCTCAGGTGCTCGACATGCTCCTCCTAAGTCTTGGAATAGATAAGGATGTTGTCTATGAAGACTACGACAAACTTATCTAGGAACGGTCTGAATATCCGGTTCATGTAGTCCATGAACACTGCTGGAGCATTGGTCACACCAAAAGGCATAACCACATACTCATAGTGTCTGTACCGGGACCTGAAGGCTGTCTTCTGCACATCATCCGCCTTCACCAAGATTTGGTGATAACCCGACCGCAAGTCAATTTTCGAGAATACCGATGACCCATGCAACTGATCCATCAGGTCGTCTATTCTCGGGAGTGGATATTTGTTCTTGATCGTCATTTTGTTTAACTGTCTGTAGTCCACAGACAGGCGTGAACTCCCATCCTTTTTCTTCACCAACAGCACTGGTGCTCCCCAAGGCGACGTACTAGGTTGTATAAACTGCTTCCTCAGTAAATCCTCTATCTGCTTCTTGAGTTTCACCAACTCTGTCGGAGCCATACGGTATGAAGCCATCAACATTGGCCCGGTTCATGGTACCAGGTCGATAGAGAATTTCACCTCTTTATTGGGAGGCAACCCTGGCACCTCCTCTGGGAATATATCCTCGAACTCGTGTATTACTGGTATGATCGATGTCTCTTCCCCCTTCTCCACCTCCAGATGAGTGAAAATGATGAAGCATTGCGCCCCCCTCTGAATCTCCCTCACCACTCCCTGGGATGATAACAACTCAGGCTCCTCTGAGTTGGGAAACAACAATCTTTTCTCTCAACAATCTATAAGGATACGATTGGCAGAGAGCCAATCCATTCCCAAGATCACATCCAACTCCTGTAGAGGTAGGCAGATCAGATTCACTTTGTACCTCCGCCCTCTACCTCCACCGGACACCTAGCGCACAAGGACGACGTCCTGACCAAACTCGATGCCGGAGTAGACACTACAAGTTCACACTGTAGCTCACACACCGGCAGATCCAACTTTTTCACACAAGCATTTGACACAAATGAGTGTGTCGCTCCAGAATCATATAGCACACAACAAGCTTTCCCAGCTATCAAACAATGGCCTATAACAAGGTTACTTGAGCCTGCAGCCTCCGCTCCGGTCATGGCATACACTTTACCGGTCGCCTGAGGCCTGTTGCGTTTGTGCCTCTGCTGGTTCTGTGCAAGAGCATGTACTACAGGTCACGTCACTGCTCTAGCAAGGGTGGGGCAGTCCCTCCCAAAGTGACATTCCTTGTCATAGTTGTTGCACTTCTTGAAGCCTGCAAGCTGTGGGCAAACATTCCTCTTGTGTGGTCCCCCACACTGGTAGCACCGAATCCTGCTCTGCTGGGGAGAAGACTCCCTAGACTGGAAATGGGGCCTAGAGTAGGGTTTCCTCCTCTCTTCATGCCTGTGCCTGGATCCCGATGGTCCTCCCACTCTCTGCTGGTGTGGGCGCTGAGTCTCCACCTCCACCTTCATCTTCTCCATGACCCTAGCCTTCTCCACCAAGGCTGCAAAGTCCTTGATGGATAGCGGGGCCACCATCAGACGAAGATCTCCACGAATATCGTTCTCGAACTTCCTGCATCGCCACTCTTCATCCAGTGGCATGGTGTATAAGCGGCTGAGATGCTTGAACTTTTTCGCATACTCAGTCACAGATCTGTTCCCCTGAGTTAGCTGTAGAAACTCTACCTCTTTAGCGTACTTAACGCTGTCGGGGAAGTACTCAGAGAGAAATTTTCTCCTAAATACTTCCCAAGTAACTGCCTCCTACCTCTCCTCCATCATGGACTTCATACAGACCCACCAGTGCTCAGCTTCACCCGTGAGCATATACACCACGAAAGCCACTCTACTCTCCTCTTGGCACATCTTAGCATCGAATATCCTCTCTAGGTCTTTCAACCACTGGTCTGCTGCGTCCAGACTGGTCTTGCCTCCAAACTTCACCGGGTGGTGTTTCAGAAAGTCCTCCAGAATCCACTCCCTGACTGTAGGTCGTGGCTCCGGGCCAAAAGCAGGGCAGCTACCCTGTTTTCCTCCAGTTGACGAAGGGCCTCCATATGCTGCCTGTGAGCATCCTCAGCAGCCGCCTTGGCAGCCTCCATCTGCTGCATCACCAGTTGCTGCTGTTCTAACGCTGCCGCCTGTCGTTGCATCGATGCTTCATGTTGTTGCATCTAAGGAAATCGTAAACCCTAACTTCCCTTACCTTGAAAGGGCTTATACGGGACCTCGACACCAACTGCGGAGCGCAACAGTTCGAGGAGTCTCAGAAACTGGAAGAACAGCGGAGCAGAAAAAGAACAAAGTCATTGTGGGACCCTAAGAGGAAGAACACAAAAAAAGAAGCTTCAGGGAGTACATGTACAAGCTCGAGAACACTTACATGGAGCGACAAACAAAGATGAGCTCGGGAAATCTTTGGCCAAGATCGGAGTCGAGCCCTAGCAGAGCGTTTTGAAAGGAAAGGGGCAGCGCTTAGGGTTCTATTTTGAAAGAATGATTCAGAAATGGAAACCCTAGCAGCTTTAGGGCCTTAACACCCTATGGGTCAGCCCTTAGGCCCAACAGATTAAGGCCAGCCCTTAAACATTAGGGCAGAAAAATAAAACTGGGCTTTACAATTAACAATGAATATTTTAATCCAAACAATTAGAATAAGATCACTATTTTTAAAATATTGAACAATTTGAATATTTTTATTTTAAAACAAGATAGGAATTATAAAGTAAATGATGAAAAAAAAATCTATTTTTTTTCTAATTTTTTTTGTATATTTTGTATATGATTTAGCTATATTGAATTTGTATAAAATATGTTATCTCAAACTTTTTGCAGGAATCGGGAGCTAAATTATTGGAAAGTACACTTCCAAATCTTTCTTCAGGTGTTGTTCAAATAGTACATTTTTTAGAATTATTGGCACAAAATTATTAATAATAACGTTGTTTGCCAAAATAAGGAAAAGTCCAAAAATAACATAAAAGCTCTATGTTGTCCCAACACTTTATAATAATATTTGAGAAGTTGAAGGAGATTCAAGACTTTTTTTTTCTTCACTATCAACTTATATATCATGCATTAATTATCTATTATTGCAGAAAAGAAAACCAATGATTCCACCAACCTACCCTTCCTTTCTGAATTCTATTCACACCCAAGTTCACACAAAACACCATTGAAGTAGGAGGTAGAAAGTTTCTAAAGTAACAAAGCAAAAAAGGTTAATGGAAATTCAACATGACCCTCCTCCTCCTCTCCTACCTCCTCCTTCTCAATTGTCTTTTGCTTATAGCCGATTGAAAAAATGGACAACGCAAAACAAACACAGACCATTATGAAAACCAAAGCTCCAAGTTGTGCTGATGCAGATGTTCATGGCCGTGTCTTTGCAAATCAAAATTTAGGATAACATGGACAACAATATTTGAGGAAACAAGTTAGAAGAAGGCTTACTAATAGGCCTCTTGAAGAAAGGCTAATGAATATAGCAGACGTAAGGAATGAGATTGTCAATGCCTTGAAATACCACAAGGCTACCATGAAAGTGGCCAGTGAGCATCAACAACACATGTAGGGATGACAACGGGGCGGGGCGAGGACGGGTTTCACTATCCCATACCCATCCCCGTAAAAAAAATTCATCCCCATCCCCATACCCAAACCCAACGGGTATTAAACTTTTGTCCCATTCTCATCCCCACCGGGTAACTGGTATAATCTCGTACCCATACCCGTACTTGTTTTCTTACTACTTTAATATTAATTTTAATTAATTTTTATAAAATAAAAAAAATTACGATAAAGCAAACAATATTATCAAATATTCAATATTAGGAGGATGATTTGTTTCTTCAATTTCAAATACTTTGAAATAAATTATAATTGTTTACATTAGATTAGAATACCAAATAAAATCTCATGAGAACCAAACCATTTATTAAATTTGCAAACATTAATGAAACCTACTTTATAAATTTTAAAAATATTTTTTAAAAAAATATAAAAGGAAAAAAAATATTCAAATTAAAATATATTTTAAATGTTTGTTTACTTCAATTTTTTAAATTATAATGAATCTGTTTTTTATACACTAATCAAAGTTATAATACATCACTTGACCAAAATGACGCAAAGAATAAATAATAAACATAATAATAAAATTTTAACATAGATCTTGTATTTTTTGAACTTCAATATATGTTGGATGGTGGTAAAAAAATATTTATGGCAATCACATTAAATTTTTATATTGTAGTAAATAAAAATTATTTATACAATTATAGTGAAAAAATTAAAGTATGATTGTAATGAGTTAGAAAATAAAAAATAATTAGATAAAATTTATCGAAATAGTATTCTACATGATGAAAATAAACAAAAAATAAAAATATTAAAAAATTAACAAATGTGTGTCTTATAAACAATTTGGAGACTATTGAAAGGAATCGCACAAAGGAAAACAAATATATAATTAAGGGTATGATAAGATGAAAAATATCTTAGAGATCTAAGAAAACTTTTCAAATATCAACCTATATACTCAATGGTTGATAAAAAATGACATAAAGAACAGATAATAAACATAATAATAAAATTTTATCAAAGATCTTGTATTTTTTGAACTCCAATATATGTTGGATGGTGATAAAAAATATTCATGGCAATGACATTAAATTTTTATATTGTAGTAAATAAAAATTATTTATACAATTATAGTGAAAAAATTAAAGTATGATTGTAATGAGTTAGAAAATAAAAAACAATTAGATAAAATTTATCGAAATAATACATGATGAAAATAAAAAAAATTAACAAATGTGTGTCTTATAAATAATTTGGAGACTATTGAAAGGAATCACACAAAGAAAAACAAATGTATATTTAAGAGTATGATAAGATGAAAAATATCTTAGAGATCTAAGAAAACTTTTCAAATATCAACATATATACTCAATGGTTGAGAAATAAAAAAATTGTTTTAGCGAAATAAAAGAGTTCTTCAAATGAAACAAAAATTAATAATAATAAGTATAGAACTTTTTTTTATTTTATATTACCTAGTAAATGAAAGGTTTATGCTATTAAACACTTAAATTGAGAATATAAAATATTCTCATGTGAAAGGAAAATATACAATAAATAAAAATATTAAAAAATAATATAAATATTCAAATGTTAGACATAAAAGTTTTTTAATTGACATACATGGTTTTAACATAATTACATAAATGTTATGATAAGATAAAAAATATATTGGAGATGCGAATGAGTTTCATGATAAACTAAATAATTAGAAGAAATAAAAAATAGAAAGTATATATATATATATATATATATATATATATATATATACTTAATTAATTATGAATATTATAATAATTTAAACGAGTATGCAATATGGCGGGGACGAGTATTATGGCGGGGATATATACATCCCCATCCCCATCCCCATACCCAATTAAAAAAATCGAGGATTTCCCGTCAATGCGGGGATTCCCAGTCAAAACGGGGACGGGTTCGGGCAATACCCACGAGGACGGGTTTATTTGCCATCTCTTAACACATGTCCTTTGAGCGTCCCTTTTATTCAAGGTTTAGCCTAGATGGAAGATTCAAGGCTATGAGAAGGCGTGAGATGTATCTACCACCCTCAACCAAAATTTCACATTACTTAAATGATCTTTCCTTCTCTTCATCCTTCCTACCCCTTCCTCCTCCTCTTCTTCTTCATCCACCTCCTTTTTATCTTCCTTCTCCTCCTCCTCCTCCTCCTCCACTTCCACCTCCACCTATATTTCCACTTCCAACTTTTTACCCCTACACCATTACTTCCCCTTTTGCTCTTCCACGCCATAAACCAGAACCTCCCAATTTCACACTTCCAAGTCAGACATTGGGATTCAACCTCAATCTACCCAGCTTCAACAATTCAGAACCTACCCCTTTGCTTAATAATAACACCTTTGAACATCCCCTTTTGCTTGATAACAACATTTTAGATTCTACCTTTTTGCTTGATAACAACACTTCAAATCCTACCCTTTTACTTGATAACAACAACACTTTAGATCCTACCCTTTTGCTTGATTACAACAACAATTCAAATCCTACCCCTTTTCTTGATAACAACATTTTAGATGCTACCCCCGTGCATAGTAACAACAACATTTTAGATGGTATCCCTATGCTTAACAACAACACCAACACTTTAGAACCTACCCTTTTGCCTAGCAACAACAACACATCATTGCACTCTTACTCAACTCCAACATTAACTTCCCCTCCATTTCTGACTAATCAAGTCGTTCCTTCAATTGGAATATCACAGTCACAAGGAGAAGTGGTTTCCACAGTGATGAATAAAATTGAATCCAGTACTGTAAATCGAGCTAGTGGAAGCATGCATGCAACCATGGATGAAGTGGGAATGGAAAATATCAGAGCATTGGGACAACATCAGATGGAATGGGATGACACCACGAATCTGATCACTTTAGTTTGGTGGCATGATTGCTTGCAACAAATGAAAAATAATGCAGTTGAAGTCAATAATGGAGATGATCCATTTCAAGGGATCTTGATGATGAACTTGAATTTCCTATCTGGGACAATTAATGCTCGTTAAGACAAGCTTACAACACTAAGCTTCGTGAATTCAGTCAAAGATACCACTTTACTTTGGTAAGTTCTTTATAACAAGTTTCGTTGCTTCTGAAATGAAAATATTTTGTGAGCAGGGAAACTCAATAAGGATCAAAATAAATCATCTCAAACCATCAACGACATTATCATTGAACCGGTTTGTGGACAATCATCACACGGAGAAAATCATTGCAAAATCTGAGATGGACATAAAAAAATGCAATGCTAAAATGTGTGTGTGAGGTTGCATTTTTTAAGTTATTTCTATTAATAAGCAGAAACAAAAAATTGCATTTCTTTCACCTTTTTCCTCTATGACATGCATATTATTTTATTTTGTTATAGAACATTGTATTTATATTTTAAAAAAATCAATTTAATAAAATATATCAAAATTATTCTTTCATCGATTGAGGTTAATATTACTCAAACTTAATACCTTAATTATAATTTCAAACTTTAATACCTTAATTATAATTGAGGTGGTTGAATTGGATTAAGCCGTAAAATAACAAAGATAAATCCAATTTGAAAACTAAATTAAATTTAGCTTAGAAAAAAATTCATTCTTAAATGTAGATCAAAATATTGTTAGATGTTAATTTCACTTGAAAACTTCACAACTTTGTATAAAAGCAATGCAATCAATATGAATATGCATGGATAAAAAAATCACATATTTTGCTCTTATATCTCGTAATGGAGAGAGAAGAACTACATCTGTCAAAAGTTGACAAGCATGGCAGCCTGTGCTCGCATGCATTAGCATAACAAAACTTGGAAAACAAGCTTGAAATAACTCAATTTTAAAAAAGATCTATAAGTCTGAACATATAATAGAACCAACTACTCTAAATAGATAAGTGTGAACATCGTGTATTAAATTCCCACTTTGGAATTTGACCTTCTTCTTGATCCACTTCATCTAGGAGTGATTTGGTTTTTTCTTAAAAGTTCAAATCACACTGCCTCCGATTATTTGCTCCAAACAATTAAATTTCATCTTCATGCATGTATATCATAACATTTGTAAACACCAATACACAACTTTAACTAATGTTAGTTGTTGATGGAGGTGTGTCAGTGTTGCATATATGAGATTTTGAGAAACTTTTTCCAGTGATGCCCACTTTCTTAGCAATATTCTTAGCAATATTCTGAGCAAGATTGGCACCATGTGAGGCCAAAGAAGTTGGCAGTGATGCTGACAGATTAAAACCATTAAACTAAATTGATCCTTGGGTTGATTTTAATAGGAGAAAATAACATCTATCATTCTGAAGGTAACATTAAAAAGTGAACCTTAATAAATCAATATCACTGTCTTCTCAAAATAAAATCAACATTAAACCTTGCGTTGAGTTTGTGTAAGATATAATTGCTTATCTTTTATCTTGTTGTAATAATTTTGTAATTTTATAGAATAACTCATTTAGTTATTACATTATATAAATTATTGTGATTATTTATTATTATTATTATTATTATTATTAATAAGAATAAATTATGTAATGAATATAGATTATTTTGTAGAATTTTTAAATTAAAGAAAGATAAGTATGGTTTCATTGAATTAAAAAAATGGTTATCCTTCCTTAATTAAAAAAATCATTTTAGTTGAAAAATACATTAAAAAGCTTAATATTTTCTATCAATTAAAACAAGATTGAGTGGAATGTTGAAGATGGTAAAAGAAAATTAAGAAATCAAGTTATTTTAAATTTATCATTTACCTTACACTTTATACGTATTTATAAACTTTAGTCACAAATATCTACCTTTTCTCTAAAAAAATATCCCAAACTTTCTTGAATTATCATGGCAGTGGAGTGATTTAGTTCACATGCAAATTGCATTATATGGAATATAGTTTAACCATTCTAAAACCATTCAAATAGTGAATCATTTGCTTAAAATACATAATTTGTTAATTTTAATGTGATTAGTTAATTTTAGTTTACAGAATAGTTATTATTTTTTTTCTTATTTAATGGAGAAGATTGTCCAAACATAGTCCTGCTACAATTGGACCAGGGCAAAAGCAATATATACTATAAAAAAGCCCACATAAAAAGTGCCCATATAACTAAAATGTCTAGAAAAATCTTATGTGAAAGGTTAACTAATGGGCCGAAACATTTCTTTTCAAAATGAAATTCAAGAAAACATTTACTAAGAAAATCTTTATACTATTTTTTTTTCAAATTAACAACAAAATTCAATTTAAATTATTAACATTGGTAACCTGACTGAACATAACTTAATTAGAAACACCAGTATTACGAAGAAAAAACCCTACACTTATACAAGAAGAAGAATCAGAAGCTCAAGCATTGGTATTATTTTCACATTTTAAAGTAAAATGTACTTCATGATTAAATAACCGTATTTCATATTTAGCTTATTAACAAATAAATATCTTTATATTTATGTTTTCTCTCACTACATTGCGATAAAAAAATACCTTAGTATATTCAATAATCGATATATTGTGATACTAAATTAGCAAAGGAAACAAATACTTTTAGGTAAATTTATCTTGTTCACAATATTAATAGATTTGAAAGATAAACGGTTAATCAATGTAAACTCTTCTTAACATTTACAGTAATAAAAACAACTATTTTTTTTTCATGAACGAAAATTTAAAGAGAATTTCTCAAGTGCAAATTTGCTTTCCACCTTTTCCAACTTTGATAGAAGAATACGGTGTTTACCAAAAAAAATAATAATTAATATTAAGATTGCATTTTATGCCACAAACATCACAGTTTCACTAAAAAGATACATTATACATTTTGGATTATAATCGTCAAAATTAATATAAACCAAATTTTGTATGCAATAGTTTATAAAAAACAGACACAACAACACTGATCATACAAATCACATAAAGTTTAGAGCATGAACAAAATCATAGTTTGGTTTGAAGTAAAAATCATGATATTTTAAAATTCTGAGGTAATTTTTTAATAAACTTTGAAAAAAACTATAAACAAATAAATAAATAAATTATATTTTAAAAAACTGAAACTTTAAAAATATTACATATTTATGATTTAAGTTTTGACTGAAACATTATTTTAATTTCAATTGGTTAAACCCACTTTAATCATGAGTCTAACTTATTTTTTGAGAAAGATTCGTTTGGAATCTGCTACAGTTGACACATCTACCATAATTATCTTTTTAATTAATTATGTGATAGTAATCCTTCCTAATAGCTTTTGGTGTGTACTACTAAACCAGAATTGAAATAAACACTTAAAATTCACCCATATATATTGTAGTTAAAAATAAATTAGCTGAGAAATAATAAATTTTAAAGTTATAATGAGTAAAGTCAATAAAATATAATTGGAATTTGGGAAAGTTATATTGATAATTATGGTTGATGCATTGGAAAAATTTGCTTTGAAGAGTGTGCAAGCAGAAGTCTAAAATGGTAGGTACAGTAGTAGACTTGTCTGCAGTTGAAATATCTTGCCACTAAGGAGTTATTAGGCTTTAAATAATACCAAATCTGTGTTTATAAATTGAATAACATTATTTTTAACTATAAAAAATAATTGTATTGAAAATTAAATAAAACTGATTAATCAAGTTTGGCTTTACTTTATTCTTGCAGCAGAAATTGCTTTAGTTTTGTTTATAAAATAAAACAAAGTAAATTAAACCAAATTTATAAGCAAGACATGTTGCAGATTTTAAACATTCATAAAATTAAAAAATACAATCTTTATTAACGATCAATTTTAATAATAAAAATTTTTAATGATTATAATAATCAATTTAAATATTGATTTATAAAATAAAAAAATTATTGTTGATTTCTAAAATTTAGTTAGGAGTTATCAAAAGAAAACAATTAATTTATAAATTGATCATTAAATATTAATTTTTAAAATTTTGATTATTAAAATAATTAGTTTATAAATTGGTCATTAAATATTAATTATTACCAAAGAAATTAATTTTTAAATTAATCTTTAATTAATTAATAACTAATTTAACAATTAATTATAATTTTTATTTATAATAGTAATTATTTTAATAATTAATAATTTTTTATTTTATAAATTGATATATAAATTAGTCATTATAAAAATTATAAAAATTAACAGTTTTTAATTATTAAAATTGATTATTATTTAAAATTTTTTTTCAAAAATTAATCGGAATATTTGTAAATAATGATTAAAAGTTTAAGAACTCACTAATTTTGCATAAAAAACAAATAAGGTTGTAATTTTTTTTTTTCGATGAAGGCCTGAATAATCAAAATTATAAGTAGCAGAAATTAGTATTTTGTTAGTTTAACCGAGAAGAAGGCAGTAATACAATAGTATTTGGCTACAATGGTAAATACACTGCAAATAACGAGTTATAATTAGGTTTAATAGGTTAAATTTTATAAGTGTCCATGATTAACCACACCAACCTATAAAGTATTACAAGAAATTAAAATTCAACAAAAATCTTCTGTTTGATTCTCTTTTATTCTTTAGATCAAAATTGATTGGTTTGATTCTTTATTTAAAAAATAAAACACCCTAAACTAAACCAAATTTATACGAAATTTACTTAATTTATCTTACAAGCTTGTAAATGTTCCACTCCTTTCTAGTAAATATTTAGGTTAATATATTAATAATGTTTAATTAAGATATTTCGGCAATTCTTTTTTGTAAATTGTTGTATCTAATAAAAAAATCAACAAAGTTAAATTATGAAAAAAAACTAATTAAATGAATTTAATGAAATATATCAAAATTAATTTTTTTAATATATCATTCTTGTTATCTAATCTTTTAGATATAAAGTGTCATGTATTATTCTTTCTTTCATCAGTTGAGTTTACTATTACTCAAACCCACACCTTGGTAATAATTTAATTATAATTGAAGTCTTTTTTGAATTGGAATATAACCCAAAACCTTAAACTAAAAACTAAATTAAATTTAGCTCACATAAATTACATTCTTAACTGTATATTAAACTACTGATGAATGATTAATTACATTTGAAAACTTTATAACTTTAAAAATCCAAACTCCAAACACCAAACACTCAGAAAGAGAAAAGAAACTCTCACCTAAGATAGTTAAGCATGCACCAAAGATAAAATCACATATTTTCTTTTTATAACAGCACAACATAAGAAGATGGAATCACCACCGTCTGTCAAAAGATTGGCATGCATCGCAGCATGTACTAGCACGCATTTGCATAAAAAGAATATAGTGAAATGAGTTCAAAATAACTCAATCCTAAAGAAGAATATTATGTCTCAACAATTAATAGAATAGAAACAAACGAGTTTGAGTCATGAACATCGTGTATTTATTTTCCTCTTTGAAATTTTGCATTCTTTCTTATTTGGTCCACCTATTCTGCAATTGTTCGGGTCCTTTGGTTTTTCCTTAAAGTTCGAATCACACACTGCCTTTAATTAATCTACAAACAATTAACACTCATTTTCATGCATGTGTGTACTAACAATGTGTAAACACACATTTATCACATCTATCTATGTTGATGGAGTGAAAGAGTAAAAGAGAAAAATAAAGGTATATTATAATTGCATGCATTTCACGAATGTTGAGCCAAGAGGTAAGAGAATGTTTTAAGATGAAGAGTTGTCAAGTGATGATGGAGGTATGTGAGTGTTGCATATATGAATTTTTTTGAAAAACATTGTTGCAGTGATGCCCACTTCCTTTTCTTGTCTCTAGGAAAGGTAGCATTATTCTGAACAAGATTGGGACCTTTTGAGGTGAAAAAAGTTGGTAGTGATGATGACAGATTAAAAAAATTAAACAAAATATGTCCCCTCAAGTGTTCTCAATCTTATATTGAATATTAATTAAAACAATTATAATGAATATTAATTAACCTGGTCTAAATAATGTCAATATTAAAGAATAAAAAGTCAACCCATATCACCATAAATACTGTCATTCAAGGCCAGGCCATAAAAGAGAAGTATGCAATAATTTTGGTTTTTCTCTTCTGCATGTGTGCATGCATATGTACACTATTACAAGTAGTAGTTGTTTTTCTATTTTTCAATATAGGCTACGGCATAATTTTGATATTTCTATTTGTTTCAATTTATAATTTTGGTCTCTATTTTAAAGTATATACATTTAGTTATGAATAAAACGTTTTTTGTGTCTGTCTTTAAAAAAACAATTTGTTTATCTATTAAAAGAAGGTAACAATGAATATTTTAATTGAAACAATTAAAATAAGATCACTATTTTTAAAATATTGAAGCACCTAATATCTTTATATCACAAAAGGAAAACGGAAGTTAGGAATTATAAAGTAAATGATAAAAAATTATTTTAGCTTTCTCTAATTTTTTTCTTGTGTATTTTTTAGATGATTTAGTTGTATTGAATTTGTGTAGAATATGTTATCTCGAAAATTTTGTAGGGATCAAGAGCTGATTTATCGGAAAGTACACTTTTAACTCATCTCTCAAATTTTGTTCAAATAGTACATTTTTTAGAATTATTGGAACAAAAAGATTAATAAAAACGTAGTTTGCCAAAATAAGAAAAAGTCCAAAAATAACATAAAAGCTCTATGTTATCCCAACACTTTATAGCAATATTTGAGGAGTTGAAGGAGATTCAGGATTTTTCTTTTTGCTTCACTATCAACTTATATATCATGTACTAACTATCTATTATTGGAGAAAGAAAACCCATGATTCCACCAACCTACTCTTCCTTTTTGAATTCTATTCACACCCACGTTCATACAAAACACCATTGAAGTAAGAGGTAGAAAGTTTATAAAGCAACAAAGTAAAAAAGGTAAATGGAAATTCAACATGACCCTTCTCCTCCTCCTCTTTCACTTCCTCCACCTCCTTCTTCTCAAATTTCTTTTGTTATAGTCAATTGAAAAAAAAAATGGACAACTCAAAATAAACACAAACCACCATGAACACCAAAGCTCCAACTTGTGCTGATGTTGATGCTCATGACCATGTCTTTGCAAATCAAAATTTAGGAAACCATGGACAACAACATCTGAGGAAACAAGTTAGAAGAAGGCTTACTAATAGGCCTCCTGAAGAAAGGATAATGAATATGGCAGACGCAAGGAAGGAGGTTGTCAATGCCTTGAAATACCACAGGGCTACCATGAAAGTCGCTAGTGAGCATCATCAACAACAACTATCCTTTGAGCCTCCCTTTTATTCAAGGTTTAACCCAGATGGAATATTCAAGGCTAGGAGAAGGCCTAAGATGTATCTACCACCCTCAACAAAAATTTCACATTACTTAAACAATCTTTCCTTCTCATCATCCTTCCCACCCCTTCCTCCTCCTCTTATTCTTCATCCACCTCTTCCTCCTCCTCCCCTTCCACCTCCAACTTTTTTTCCCCACACAATTAATTCCCCTTTTTCTCTTCCACTCCCTAAGCTAGAACCTCCCAATTTCACACTTTCAAGTCAATCATTAGGATTCAACCTCAATCTACCCAGTTTCAATAGTTCAGAACCTACCCCTTTGCTTAATAACAACACCTTTGATCCTCCCCTTTTTCTCGATAACAAAATTTTAGATCCTACCCTTTTGATTGATAACAACATTTTAGATCCTACCCTTTTGATCGATAACAACACTTCAAATCCCACCCTTTTACTTGATAACAACAACACTTTAGATCCTACCCTTTTGCTTGATTATAGCAACACTTCAAATCTTACCTTTTTGCTTGATAATAACATTTTAGATGCTACACTAGTGTTTAATAACAATATTTTACAGTCTACTCCTATGGTTAATAACAACATTTTAGATGCTACTCCTGTGCTTAGTAACAACAACGTTTTAGATGGTACCCCTATGCTTAACAACAACACCAACACTTTAGAGCCTACCCTTTTGCCTAGCAACAATGACTCATCATTGTACTCTTACTCAACTCCAACATTAACTTCCCCTCCATTTTTGACTGATCAAGACGTTCCTTCGATTGGAATATCACAATCACAAGGAGAAGTAGTTTCCACATTGATGAATAGCATTGAATCCAATACTGCAAACCAAGCTAGTGGAAGCATGCATGCAGCCATGGATGAAGAGGGAATAGAAGAGATAAGAGCATTGGGACAACAACATCAGATGGAATGGGATGACACCATGAATCTGATCACTTCAGTTTGGTGGCACGATTGCTTGCAACAAATGGAAAATAATGCAGTTGAAGTCAACAATGGAGATGATCCATTTCAAGAGATCTTTGATGATGAACTTGAATTTCCTATATGGGAAAATTAATGCTCGTTAAGACAAGCTTACAACACTAAGATCCCTAGATTCAGTCCAAGATACCACTTTACTTTGATAAGTTCTTTATAATAAGTTTCGTTGCTTTTGAAATGAAAATGTTCTGTGAGCAATGAAAGGTAATAAGGATCAAAATAAGTCATATCAAACCATCAAGGACACTGTCATTAAACTGGTTTGTGGACAATCATCACACAGAGAAAAATATTGCTAAATCTCTGAGATGGACAACAACAAAAATGCATTGCTAAAATGTGTGTGAGAGGTTGATTTTTTAAGTTATCTGATGTTAATGAGTAGGATCAGAAGAGGCATATCCCTCACCCTTTTTCCTCTATCCTATTCATATTAATTCATTCTATTGCAAGACGTTGTCTTTATATTTATAAAAAATCAATTTAATGAAATATATCAAAATTATTCTTTCTTTTATTTATTAATCAAACTTAATAACTTAATAATAATTGAGATGGTTGAATTGGATTAAGCAGTTGAATAACAAAGATAAATCTAATTTCACCCAAAATCCTAACCGAAAACTAAGTTAAATTTAGCTTAGGAAAAATTCATTCTTAGATCGAAATATTGATCTATATTAATTTGATTTGAAAACTTCACAACTTTATATAAAAACATCAAAATCACAAGTTTTGCTCTAATTTTTTATGAAGATGGAAGAAGATAGAGTCACTGTCATATGTCATATGTCATATGTCAAAAGTTGGCAACCATGGCAGCCGGTGGTGTCGCATGCATTGGTCTAAAAAAACTAGAAAAATGAGCTTGAAATAACTCAACTTTAAATAAGACCTATCAGTCTCAATAATTAATAGGATAGAACCAAACGACTCTGAATCCTGTAGGCGAGAGCATCGTGTATTAAATTCCCATCTCTAAATTTTGCGACCTTCTTATTTGGTTCACCTGTTGTGCCATAGGTGATTTGGTTTTTTTAAAGTCACACGCTGCCTTCAATTATTTGCTATAAACAATTAAATCTCATTTTCATGCATGTATATATAACCATTTAACTATTTTCATGCATGTATATATAACCATTTAACTATGTTAATGTACTAAGAGTAAAAGATAAAAAAAAGTATACTATAATTGTCTGAATGTTCAGGTAAGAGGTAAGAGAATTCTTTTAAAATGAAAAAGTTGTCAAGTGGAGGTATGGGAGTGTTGCATATATGAATTTGTCGAGAAACATTTTTCATGTCCACTTTCCTAACAATATTCTGAGTAAGATTGGGAACCTTTGAGGCGAGAAAAGTTGGTAGTGATACTGACGTATTAAAACGGTTAAACAAAATTTTGTTCACTCAGTTTGCCTTTCTAGATAAAAGTAACATCTATCTATGAAATTAATAAATCAATGTTGTTGTGTGCTGAAAATAAAATCAACATTAAATGTAAGATATAATTGCTTATCTTTGATCTTGTTGTAATAATTTAGTAATTTTACAGAATAACTCATATTTTAGTCATTAGATTACATAAATTATTGTGATGATTTATTATTATCATTATTATTAATACATATAGATTATTTTGTAGAATTTTTAAATTAAAGAAAAAAAAGTATGGTTAGTTCAAAACTAGTACTGGAGTAGCTTCGTTGTTTCTTGCTCATGAATTCAAAAATGTTTGTCCTTCACTTTATTAATCATTCTAGTTCAAAAAGAAATTAAAAAACCTAATATTTTCTATTGAATGTTGAAGATGGTAAAAGAAATTAACAGATTAAGTTATTTTAAATTTATCATTTACATAAAGCATTACACTTTATACATATTTATAAACTTTAATCACAAATATCTTACCTTTTCTTTAAAAAATATCCCAAACTTTCTTGAATTATCATGGCAGAGAAGTGACTTAGTTCACATGCAAATTGCATTATATGGAATATAGTTTAACCATTCTAAAATCATCTCAGGAATAGCAGATTTTCCAATTAAAGATATTTCGGACTTTTTTTTTTCTCAGATACTTATATACCGTAAATTAATCTTATATTTAATTGATAATTTATTTAAAATTTGATTTTTGATTGGGAGATCAGGAAGTGAGGTGGGAAGTGAGTAAATTGTATACTCCTGCAGATGCTGTTGCTCAAGGGCTTACATCTCTTTCTTTGAATGATACCAATATCCTTGCCAGAACTATTAATGACTGGTTCAGATATAATAATATATTTTTTGCTATAAGCTCATTATAGGTTAAGATAAATGTTGATAGTTATCATTTATTGGATTGATCCTTGTTTGCATATGCTTTGTTCAGGATTAAGATGTATCAAAAGTTCAAACAAATATAATTTCAAAGTATAATAGTACTATTTAAAGTAATCTAGATATAACTTTATACAAAGGATAATTTTAAAAATAAATGTGGACAAAGGAAATTCCATCATCAAGGTATATATGAATTAGTTATTGCCGCATGCATTAAGTAAATATCTCGAACATATATAATGTGGTTAGTTTATTTTTACATGGTTTATTTCGCAGCTAAAATGATATTATTAAAATTCAAATAGTGAATCATTTGCTTAAATACATAATATGTTAAAAAGCCTATCTTAGAAATATTTCTTGTACATTCTGTAATACCTGTTGAATTCTGATTTTATGAAATTGTGTTAGGTTTAAAATTCACTTCTTAATAAAATTATAGTTTAGTTTGAAATAAAAATAATATTTTAAAATTTTAAGGTAATTTTTTAATAAACTCAAGAAAAAAATATTAATAAATAAATTATATTAAAAAAAGTGAAACTTTAAAATAGTATATATTTATGATTTATTTTTTTGCTGAAACATTATTTTAATTTCAATTGGTTAAACCCACTTTAATCATGAGTCTAACTTATTTTTAAGAAGGCTTGTGTAGAATCCAGGGATCATGCTATATTTGACACATCCATTAGCTTTTGGTGTGTACTACTAAACCATAATTGAAATAAATACTTTGAATTCACCCATTATATACTGTAGTTAAAAATAAATTAGCTACGAAATTGGAAATTTTAAAGTTATAATGAATAAAGTTAATAAAATATATATGGAATTGTGGAAAGTTATATTCATAATTATGGTTGATGCAGTCACTGTTTAGAAAATTTTGCTTTTAAGTGTGCAGGCAGAACTCTAAGGTGGTAGGCACAGTCGTAGACTTGTCTGCAGTTGGAATATCTTGCCACTAATATTGATTTTTTAATATTGACATTATTTAGACAGTGTTAATTAATATTCCTTATAATTGTTTTAATTAATATTCAATATAAGACTGAGGGGACCAATTTTATTTAATTGTTTTAATCTGTCATTATCACTACCAACTTTTCATCTTAAATTACCAACTTTTTTCATGAAAAAAGGTCCTAATCTTGTTCAGAATATTGCTACCTTCCATAGAGGCAAGTAAAAGAAAGTGGACATCACTGCAAAAATGTTTCTCAAAAAATTCATATATGCAACACTCACATACCTCCATCATTTGACAACTTTTCATCTTAAAACCTTCTCTTACTTCTTGTCTAAACATTCATGAATGCATGGAATTATAATATACCTTTCTTTTTCTCTTTTACTCTTCTACACTACTACATCAACATAGACATATCTATGTTTATAAATGGTTAGTATACATGTAAATGAGCGTTAATAGTTTGTAGCACTTAATTGAATGTAGTGTAGTGTGTGATTTGAATTTTAAGCAAAAACCAAATGACCCTAACAATGCCAATAAGGTGGATCAAAAGAAGAAGGTTGCAATTCCAAAATGGAAATTAAATACACCATGATCAGTACTCACACTCATTTGGTTCCATTCTATTAATTGTTCTTATGAGTCTTCTTTATTATTGAGTTATTTCGAGCTCATCTTTCTAGTTTTTGTGTATGCAAATGCATGCTAGCACCAACTGCGATCCATTACAACTTTTTGATAGATGGTGGTGACTCTATCTTTCTCTGTCTTCGTAAAAATCTGTAATTTTTATCTTAGTGTTCCATGCTTAACCGAGATATATTAGGAAAGAGATTTTTCTTTTCTCTCTTTAGGGTCTGTAGGATTTCTAAAGTTATAAAGTTTTCAAATGTAATCAATCATTCATCAATATTTCAATCTACAGTTAAAATTAAAATGTAATTTATTTGAGCTAAATGTAATTTAGTTTTTAGTTTAGAGTTTTGGGTTATGTTCCAATTCAAAGACTTCAACTATAATTAAGTTATTACTAAGCTGTGGCTTTGAGTGATCCTAAACTCAATGAAAAAAAAAAATATATATAACACTTTATATCTATAAGATTAGATAACAAGAATGATACATTAAAAACAACTAATTTTGATATTTTTCTTTAAATTCATTTAATTAGTTTTTTTTTCTTCATAAGTTTAACTTTGTTTACTTTTTTTTATTACATATAACAATTTACAAAAAAAAAAAAAATTGAC
>Ga0214544_1003376_pt1 | contig 33037 bp, 16 predicted proteins | sample CNSS3metaG_FD_160074 | JGI IMG/M metagenome (GOLD analysis project Ga0214544, IMG submission 160074) | Root nodule microbial communities from cowpea collected in UCLA plant growth center, Los Angeles, California, USA - CNSS3 | ecosystem: Host-associated > Plants > Roots > Nodule | place: USA...
ATATATATATAAATATATATATATATATATATATATATATATATATATATATATATATATATGTGGTGGCGGAGCTTAGAAGGTTCCAAGGGCCATGGTCCCCAAGATTTTTTACTTTTTTTTAAATATTTTTAATTTTTTTAAATTGATTTTTATATTTTTATAAAATATAATATTTAATATTAATAAATAATAAAATAAAAATAAAAAATTAAACATAATAAAGAATAATAAAATTTATTGAGATTTTTTTTTCTCTTATTTGAAGTTTCTCAAGTACTGTATTATTCATTTATTACTCTTACATCTCTTCTTTAATTTTTTGTTTAATAAAAATAGAAAGTTAGACATAAATTTATTTTGTTCTCAGTTCTGATATGTTCTCTTCTAAGATAAAAAGAAAGGTAATTTTCTCATTTCTCTTGATAAAAAAATATTAGTTTGATATTTTTTTTCATCTTATGAGTTTTTTGTATATTTATTTTTTTATAAATATAAAAAGAAAAGTTAGATACTGTATGTTTTTTCATAACCATTTCTTAAAGGTGACTTGATTATCATATTTTTTTTAGTAATTACGTCTCTTAATTTTTTATTAATTTTTTATAAGATTTTGATAAATTATTTTTTAGTCTTATTTTTTTAAATAGTTTTTATTGATGAAAAATAAAATCATAAATTCATTTGTTTTAAGTGATAAAATGGAAGATACCCTTGAAGATGAAAACAATACAAATTTACTTCTTCATCTATTTTCAAGCATGATACTAGGAATTCAATTGTTGAATTAAATGACTATTTCTTAAGATTCAAAGAATTGTAAGTGAAAATTTTCATATTAATTATTTTAAATTATAGGGAATGTGTTTATATTAATCATTTGAAACTTATTATAAGAAAACGTTCTCAAATATAAGAATATTCAGGGAAAGAGATGGAATTAGAAAAACTTATTTAAAATGAGTTTCATATCAAATACAATTTCAAAACAATATTTTTTTCAAGAAAAAATATACAAGGATTTCAATACTAAATTATATATAATTTTGTTATATTAGTAATAATAATTAAATATATAAGATTTGAGTATATTATTTTGGTCACTCCAAACTTTTTTATCAAGATCCGCCACTATATATATATATATATATATATATATATATATATATATAATATTGACAAAAACGTGATTCAAACCAATAAAAATAGATGATAATTAATTAATAGTGTTAAATATGTTTTTAATCCCTACACTTTGATCTGAAATTGAAATACGTTCATGTTTGAAACTTTGATACATTTTGGTTCTCAAACATTAGAAATGAATGGATATAGTTCTTTCAGTCCAGTTATATTACATTTTTTAACGTGTAAACCTAGTAATTGAGTTATTTTTGAAGTTTTAAAAATAATATTTCTTCTAGCCAAGCTTCACTGCAACCTATGAAAGACATTTTGATCTAACAAAATATACAAATTGTGTAAATTAGATGATGGGCAAAAATTGATTAAGTTATCTCATAATCTTCTGATTATTAGTGATCTTTGATAAACACTTGTATGGAAAATGAATCATTGATTCTTTGTGAGATTTTTAATTCAATATTATGGTTATTATCTCTTATGCTATTTTGAGGATTGAACTGATATAAAAAATGATATCATTCTATCTTGAGGTTTGGAGCTTCTAGTGAAATGTTCTTTCTGCTGCATAATTTGGATCGAGAAGTCATTTACTTTAACTTTATAGGTTAACTTGAGTTTTTCTTATTGATAGTTTTATATTTCATGAAGACATGAAAAAAATTTAAATTTGGGGTATTTTGATAATTTGCATTATAAAGTATTTTATTATGTTTATTTTTATCTTTTATAGGTATTTTTATTGTTACTTTTTAGATAAATAAGGTTTTATTAGATAATTTTGGAAAAGATAAATATATTCCAAGCATTTATCTTTTTTACTTTTATTTAATAAAACCTGAAATATTAAATAAAATCCAAAAATAAAATAAAAAAAAACATAAAAATAAATAAAATAAAAATATGATAATGTCAATTATCAAACCATTTCCATGGTTTATTTGAATTGTATATTTATGGTGTAATTTTCCACTACAAGAAAACATCTCATTAACAAACCAATTTTAGTGATTAAAAGTTGTTAGTCACTATAATGACCAATTTAGATACCAATTTACAAAAAAAAAATTATTAGTTACTAAAATAGTCACTATTATGAAAAAAATATTATAATTGACCACTAAAACATGGATGTTCCTGCAACGAGTGGCGTCCGGCAAGGTATGCTCCGCCAAGCGATAAACCCTAAAACAATGGGTTTGATTGGAGACTGGCACCTGGCGACGAGGATGTTCCGCCAGGCGGTCTGCACAAGTTTTTCGCCTAACGGCGCTTAAGCTGCGCCAGGCGATAGCGTTGCAGGTCATGGTTGCGTGTGTTGTTTGTACGCAGTAATGCAAGACTTGGATCAAGAGATGTGCCATGAGCGGGTAGGTTCATGGATAGTGGTGAACATGTGATGATATGAGGGGGGAGGTTCATATCCTGTTACTCTCGTGTGGGAATACGAGTGGGAGGTTCGTATGTTCCGTGCTCACACTTGAGAGATGTTGCGAGCGGGGATGTTCGTAGCTGGTGGATCATGTGTGTTGGACTATGGGCGGGTAGGTCCATAGAGCAGGACTACGAGCGGAGAGGTTCGTAACGCAGAACTACAAACGGGGAGGCTCGTAGAGGCAAGACCACGAGCGGGCAGGTTCGTGTGAGCATCATAAATCTTGAGCCCAAGGTTAACTTGTGTGAATTAAAGGTTGAAAAGCCTTGGGGTATTAAGGTCTTGGCCAAGAACTAACTAGAATAATATAGTTGGGTGTGTTTTGATATCATTAACTTATGTGTTAATTAATTTATGAGTTCACCCTTTCTGTTTGTGTTTGGCGATGATCGTGTGACTTGTCACACAGGAGCAGATGATATTTCAGGTGATGTTGTTGACGCATAGCTACGGAGAGAGGGATAGCAGGGGACCTTTGACTAGGGATTTTCTTTATGTTTTATTTTTATGTAGTCGCTATTTTGGAACTTGTAATAACATTATTACTCTAGTTTCATTTAAATTATGGCGCCTTGAATAATGTTTTAAATTATCCCACATTTGGGAATAATAAAATTATGAGGTTTGTTTTAAAATTATTATTTATTTATTTTAATTAAGTAATTTTCAATAGGGACGTTACAGATCTGCTTCATGGTGAGCGCGTGATGCATGTGTGTTTCTTTGTGAGTCCTTGGCAAGGTGAAAGAAAGAAGTTATGGTGGCTGACGATGTGGTAGACACACGTTCAATGGTGGTCTGGCACTACTTGGTGAGGTTTGATTATGGTTCATCTAGGAGGAGATAAGTGATCCTATTACGCCTTGTTGTGGTGTGAGTTATTCTATTGCATTTTATGAACAAATGGAGTGCAATGTAGGTTTTTATTTCTTTATTTACTCATGATCTCGAGTTGGTGGGTTAACCTAACCCGTCCCGTCTTATTTCTCATCGGGTTGGTGGGTTAGGCAGGTCAGGCCTTGTCAGGATGGCAAGTAAGAAAATACAACCCGATCCACTTGATTGTAATCGCACTGGCGGGCTGACCTATCGAATCCCATCTATTTTGCCATCCACAAATGATAGTCTAAGTCATATAAACTAAGATAATGAGAAGTTGAGAGAAGAGTTCTTGCTTAATGCATGTAATGTACATATCAGTGACTTGGATAGTAATAACCTTACCTTGATCTATGACTCTTAGGTTTCTCTGTTAATCTAATTATTAGATTTGATTAGATGTTAGTATTAGATAGGGCACACTTAATACAAGTATTGCTAAAACACTCATAACTGGGATAAACATATGTCGAAGGCATAATCAGGAAAACAACAAGCAATGAACGAGGGATATTGATGCGACGGAAGAAATATGCAATGTGTTTCCAAGAGCACCCTGTGAAACCTCTATATGAAAACAAAGACAGTTGAATAATTTGATCAAAGTCCTGGAATCATAGCTAAGAGAAAGTGATGAATGGTAAACCAACCACGGAAATTATAGGTGTGGAAAGATGTAGGGAGTATACCAACACAATTCTTGTATGCTCTCTTGAATATGCTTCCCTAGCAATGCACACATAAATCTATATCGCTTTACGAGTTATAGATGTGATAGAAACACCTTCATTTGTTTGGTTGGTAGGGATCTTTGATACCAAATGTACATGTCATTAACCTTGATATATAAAGGTAGAATGACCGGAAACACTTTATATATATTTTTTGTATACGGGTTGGAGTACCCATGTACTCCACTATACATATAAATACTTATACTTTGCCGATAAAAAAAAAACACTTAATACAAGTATTTGAAAAAGCGTAAACTGATATTTTATTAATTGAATATCCTTTTATTTATAGACTCATGTCTGGTCCATGTGAGTTTTGTATATTTATCTTTTATAACATTTAATTGAGATGTGGATTGCTAATTCAAATATATTTTTATGTCCATTTTATTAATTTTGAAAATTCAAATCAATAATTTATTTATGTACGTGTTATATTTGTGTGTGATCATAATATATATATATATATATATATATATATATATATATATATATATATATATATATATATATATTACATTGTTTGTATCTTTGATCAATAGAAAATGATCCTTAACTCGTAACTCGTGTGATCAAATTCTAAAAAGGATGAGATTTTGAGAAATGAAATAAGAGAAAAGATAGAGCAGAGATTTAAAAAAGAAAATAGAAAAGGAAAATTACAAGGGAAGAAAAAGAGGCTCGGGGAAAATATGAGTGTTACAAATTTTCAACTATATTTTTGTTTGAAAAAAAAAAACTCCTCGTTTGAGTGAAAATAGGATTAAGAGCAATGGTTGTTCATTCTTTGGATGACATGAGGATACAATAGATCTGTTATGTTTCTTTTATGTGTAGATATTTGTTTAACTCTAGTTTAAATGCATATTCTTCATGTTTCTTGACAAATTTTACCAACACATTTTATAATTTTAATACTAATAAAAATATTTGTTGATAGTAAATTATTTTATAAAATTTGTTGATAATATCAATCAATAAATTAAAATTTTTATTTTCAATGAAATTATTTGTCAGTAACATCCATTGATAGAATTTTTATAATTTCTGTGTGTAGTTGTAGTTGCTTGTGAGGTAAAATAATAGGATTAACCAATATACTCTAATATTGTATATTGTATCACCTAGAATAAGAAGTATCTTCAACTAGACTTTTAGTGTGTTTGTATCTACTGGAATTAATATTTTTTTTCCTTCAATATTAGGAAAATATGAATTGATTTGGGTAAGGTGAAGCTAAACCAAAAACATGTTATTGGTTATGTTATTGTTGTGATTTACTCTTGTTAAACTGCCCATTTATGATTTTTTTAATGTTGTTTTGATATTAAAACTATACAGAATTTTTGTATCGCCACAAAAAAAAAATATATATATATATTAACGGAATATGTAGAGTAGTCTATTTCATATGAAAAAAGACAACAGAAGAGTTGTGGTCAAGTATGGATCAAAACCCTAGTTTGGGAAGGAGTGGTTAATACAAAAGTTGTTCTTATATCGGTACGAAATCAGATACACTATACAAAATCTGCAAAGTTTAGGTAACCAATTGGGAATCGGAAAAGAAGAAAATTTGAAGACAATCTTAAATGAAATTGAAAAGAAGAATAATAAAGCATACATTGAGCTTTCATGTTTGTAACTTCAGCTTTCTTCTTAAGGAGAAACTCTTTGATTTGAGAATCAATTACCATGACAAAATTTGCAACAACACCAATTGATTTATTATTCTTCCTCTTATATGATAAGACAGAGAAATAATAATGAATAATATTACATTGAAAACTTAAAATGATACATAAAAATGATGTTATCTTTGAAAATGTAATAATAGACATGGATGAAGTTTTTATGTTGGCTCAAAGTAAAACATGGACTTGGATCACCAATAAATATCCATAAGCAATATTCTCTTATTTTTGAGTGGCATTTGGGTCCAATTACATGCCTTCTCTCAATCTAAAAATTTCAATTTTGGAATAGTTTTTCACTTTTTAACTCACCATAATATACCTTTTGTGCTTATTGTATGCCGTCAATGGCTAGAGATGGTATTATTTGTATACTCTGGTATTCATCTTCTTAGACTTCATTGACTGTTATTTGTAGCCTTAGTTTGGTTTACATCAAAAGTCTTGTAAAATTAGTTATTTGTATTGTCTTTGCGTGTCTTCGTGACTTTGTATTCAAATCATAACCATGAAAGATTTGCTTTTCACTTGGGTATATCTATTGTTATAATATTTGTTTCTATATTTTTGTGATGATAATAGTACTCTATGTGAGGAATAGCATAGAAATGTCAGCATTTTTTTTGCCATATATGAGTTGAAGTAACCTAATTACCTCTTATTAATATATGTGATTTTACCTATAAAATTAAAAAAATGTATCCATTTCTCCTTAAATACCCATGCATCACCCGGTTGGTTTTTCTAAATTAACCTGATGAACCAACATGTTATTCAACATGTTATTCTGGGTTGTTCGTTTTTCCTACAAACATAACCAAATTACATCATTATTACATATACTAACATAATCATAATTTACATATATTTGTAAAAGTAAAATAAATATTATAAGACGTATAAGATTTCAAAGTTGTTTGTGTAAAATGTTTGTAAATATATAAAGTAGTAAAAGTTATGAATAGTAGAATGTGGTACCTTTGATACTTCTTTGATTTGATATGGGATGAATATGTACTCTGTTGAAAGTAACTTCTTCTTCGTCTTCCCCTTTCTCTATGCTGGTGCCCATTGGTTGAAGCTCTAAATATTGAAAAAGATAGCTCTAAATGTTTTGTTTTTGGAGAAAAATAGATAATAGGTTGATTGAAAACTCCATGAGTGTACCCTTTATATAGATCTAAACTGACGTGTACATGAGTAGGAAGACTAAAAGATAATGTTACGAAGAAATTATTTGTAATATTTTTATTTTAATTTTTAGGAAAAAAATGGTAAAAAAAAACATATTTTCTTGTAAATTTGTTTTTAACAAAATTTGTAGGAAAAATGAAAAATTATAGTATTGATATTTATAACTGTATACGATATTAATTATATATTAACTACAATAAATATAGTGATTAATATTATTATATTTGCGTTAAATGAATAAATAAAACTCACATGCTTTTAACTTTATATCATATTTAATAATATAATAAATACTGTTATTAATATAGTTTGTGTTGAATTAATTATTTATTAAATTTAGTAAAATGAATAAATAATATCATTTAATGATTAAATGCATGTGTGTTTTTAAAAATTATATCATATTGAATTATATATATATATATATATATATATATATATATATATATATATATATATATATATATGGTCATATATTTAATAAAAACAAAAATTAATTTCATAAATATTATATTTAATAATATTTTTATTTTGATTATATATTATATTTATAAGTTTAAATATATTTCTAATATTTGAACTTTGCAATGAAATTGAAATTTGTTATTGTTCGGAACTAGACATGTCAAAGTGAGTCAACCCGACTTATTTTATGATGAGTCAAAAACTTTGTAACTTGGCACAACGCACCACAGGTAAATGGGAGCCAAAATAAAAAAGAAAAATAATTATTTATTTATTTTTAAGTATTCAAATATTTAAATAACTTTTTAAGTAATCCATGAGATAAAAATCACAGTAAAATCAATATTCAATGTTTTCATCATGTTTATCATCAATATATGATGAATCATTTCCAAGAATGTATTCATATAGTCCAAAAAAACATGACTAATATTACACAGTTTCTTTCATGCTATTCAACAAAATATAAATGAAAAAATTATACATTTTTGTCATGCTAATTTAGAAAATTTATTCATAAGACAGTTGTTTGAGTAATTTAGTATAAAGATAATAGTTAAATATTAAAGTATCATTGTATATAACTTGACAACTAAATTAATTAAGCATTCAAACTATTCAAATATTATTGAGCAACATTCTAGCATTTAAAAATGTGAAATTGTGAAACTATATAGTTAGGAGAAGTAAATAATTATAATAAAAAAAAATTAAAAATTGTAAAAAAATGTTGGTGGGTTAAGTGAGTCATTCCACCTTCAATTCAGTTCGACTCCGTTTAACCCGTGGGTTAAGTAAACCGTGTTCAATTCAACAAACTTTTGAAAAAAATGAATTTTTCTCAACTCAACCTGAATCCGTGGTGAGCTAGGTTAGCTCATGGGTTAGAACCCATTTTAACATCTCTATTCAAAATTTTAATACACATTGGTCCTTAAACTTTAAAAATAAATTTTTATAGTCATTTTAACCCAATTATGTTAAATCCTCGATATCTTTGCAAAACTTATGTTTGAAAAGAATGCAAGTTTAGTATCTTTTGTAAAAATATTAAAGCACCCATAAGTGTCCTTCTATAATTTATTTATTATTTGTTGATAAAAAAAAACCTCGGTTAAAAAAAGGTTTCTTAATCATTCATTATATTGGTGGCTTCTCCATTCAAGTTTTAGATTTATTATCATTGACTATTCTGAAAAACTACATAAACATCGTATAGATAAAGTTCTAAAAATGTATAGAAATACCGTAAAGATAAAGTACGGCGAAGCGTGCGTCCTTGCGTAATGAAAAGACATGAAGGATCTCAAAACATCTAAAAATGCTTCTTCTTTTTTTTTTTTTTTCTTTCTAGCAATTATCATTACACGGAAAAAGTTATCATTTGTAAATTGCAACGTGTTAACATTAATACCATTTTGCCTACTTTCTAATAGAAAGAAGTATAAAGTGAGTGGGTCACCTTGCCAAGGTCCCCTAAACCCTAAATTCTTAATTTGAACTAGAGTCATACATAACGCATTCCAACCCTTTGGCACTGAAAAAGAGTTTTAAACTATTCTTTTTATTGATATCAAATTTATAATTTAAAATTACACTTAACAGAAGAAAAAGTAGAGATTACATTTAATTTGTGACTTCTTTTTTCTTCTTACATGATAATTACTACGAAAAACAAAGTAACATTTTTTGCGATCTCATCATCACATTTTTCAAATAATGTGAAATTATGAGGATTCATGGACTGCTGAATTAGTCATTAAGTATTTCTAGAGCATCCTCAATTTCTCTCTATACATTCAACATATTGCTCATCTCGATTCTTCATCCTTCCTACAAACATATTAGACCATGTTGAGATAATATTAATAATAGTAATTTACATATACCTTTTAAAAATAAAATAAATATAGTAAAATATAAAAGATTTCAAAAGATGTACCAACCAAAGGTTTAAAGCAAGGAAGTATTGTCAAAATGCTGAATAAATAATATATTTCAACTAAATAGGCGGTTCATACAATTAGAAAAAGTAGTATCAACAACAAATACTCTTAAATAACATGAAGAAATAGGTAGATATAAAAATTGAATCTAGTGGGTCAATAATAAACAATTATAACATTACACAAGAAATCAGATCATACATTACTTCATCAAAGCCTTGTAATGTTGAAGTTCAACTCAATAATTCATCAAAGCCTTCATAATTAGTTGCACCTCATTGATACCTGTTATGAGAAACATTACCAAAAAGGTTTATATTATGAAATGATAAATCTAGAACTTTAACTAAGTAATCAACAATAGTCTTACCTTTTTTCTTTTCATCAAGGGACAACAAATATATTCATAAAAGCAATAGGGTTGCCTTTATATGTTGCACATCGAATTATGAAATTGCAGATGTGAAATTGTGAGCAACTGCAATAAAAGTTGATGGTTAATATAAACTATTTGTTTGTGATGTAATATAAAAGAAGAGAAGCAAAAATCAAAATATACATTGAACTTTGAAGTGAAGTAGGAACTAACCATTTATTAGGGAACTAACCATTTAAAATGAATTATTATTTTCATTAAATTATTATTTATGATTTATTAATTGTATATAACAAATAACAATTAATATTCTACCGTTTACTATACATACATTTATTTATCTAATGGGTGCATTCATCACAATTTCAATAATATTAATTATTATATTAATTAAATGTAACATATAATTAAATACATTAATTATATATGAGATAATGTATTTAATCCGAGCAGTTAATATTATACAAACTTTATTAGTATAAATTAATAGAAACATTAAATAATATTTAAGAACTTTAACATGTAGCAATTAATATTCTAAAATTTACAATACAACCATTTATTTATTTATTTCATGGGTGCATTCATCATAATTATAATTAGTGGTGGAACTTGAATAAAAATTTTAGAGAAGTCAGATTATATTTATTATATATAAATTATTTTTTCTAATTAAAAAAATTCATTTTCTCTCTTCAAAGCAAACTCTCATGAGAATAGAATCCAAAAAATATGACAATAATATATATGAAACAATAACATAGATTTTATCATCAACAATAATATATTAAAAAAAAGAAAGCAATGTTACCTTCCTCGGATCACGTTTTAAAGATTTTCAAATTTTTTATATATAATTTTAGGAACCTTAGGGAGTTGTTTTTCATTTTCTTCAATTTTTGGATTCTCATGAAGTTTCTCAAATTTATATGACACAGATGCATTTTTTTTTATCTTATCACAAGCCTCCCACTTGAAAAAAGAATCAATGATTTTACTCTTTATCATAATTTTTCTAATATAAGTTTGTCACCTCTCACCTATTTAGAAAAATATTAAATTATTAATATCCCAAATTAAATCTTAAAACCAAAACTCAATATTCTAAGAAAAATAATAACTTCTAAATGATTACCTTCCCTTACCTCCCCTTACACAACTTCAAAGCGTAAAATAGCTCTATCTATACAAAGAAGAGTTTGCTCAACAATTAGAGCATGATTTTATGATCTCTAACAGATAGAGATATGTCTAGAGCGTAGAAAAGTCACATATAAGAAGAAAACATATTGCTTACAAAAAAAGAGGTAAAAAATGAACTAACTCAAAAGAAGAAATTGTTCGGTCTAAAATGTTTCTTAACTTCTCATTTGTTCATAGTGCAATTTGATTTTGAAAATAATAAAAAATTGATGATGAAAATTGAGAAGAAAATAAAAGGAGAGAAAAAGATGAAGGCACGAAAAACAGAAAAATCAAATAAAGAAGTAAAAAAAATTATAATAGAGAGAGAGAGAGAAAACATGATTTTTAAATTTAAAAAGAGTTTTTAAAACTAAATTAACATAAATAAAATAATAATATATAAATATATTTTTTAAAAATATATAGAAAATAAAAAAATGTTGGGGGAGCCGTGGCTCTCCTCTTTCAAAGCTATGTTCTGTCGATGATTAAAATATAGTTAATGATTATATTAATTATGTAAAATCCTAGAAAATGATATTTTAGAAGTGATAATAGAGTTCTCTAACTTCTCTCTAAGAATTCTATTTTTTTTGGTCATCTAATTGAAGAACATAGAACGTAGGATTGATCCTATTGGTGAGCTCTTCCATTTGGACCGATCTGTTTCTCCATTTGCGTAAGTTGAGTTTTCGCTCTCTTTTTGGTCTATTTCTATTTTCTGTTACATGTAAGCCATCTCCCGCTTGCATGTGTCGTTTTAATCATCAGTATGAGTCTTTGCTAACCAGTGATCATAATGATATGTCCTGATCGTTCTTGTGATGTTTCTATGTGTAGATAGAGCATCATGTGGAGTTATAGGCGTTTTACATTTATAAGCAGGATACCAGGTAAGGGAACTAATTGCCCTATTTTAAGTTATGTATATGTTTGAAATTATTTGTTACCTTGTTGTATTGTGATTCACTGGCATGATTGATTTGTGTGATGAATTTTACTTGTTGAATTGGGGGATAAATCCTTGAATTTACATGAATTGAGTTGTATGATGAAATTCTAAAATATTGTATGATTGTACTGAGAATTTGTGGTTGTATCTGAGTTGTGATATGATATGAGAGATGTGAAATTATGGTATGTGGTTGAAATCTGTTTGTATAAGATTGTTGATGTTTATGGTAGACTTGAGTTTGATCTACGCTTGCTTGACATTTGTGAAGGTTCAGGGATTGTTTAGAAGTGCCATTGGGACTGCAGAAATCTGATTCTGCAAAATTATGCAGACCCGATGGGTGAGCATTTACTCGATGGGCGAGTTTCAAGTCAGGGGTTCAATGACTTTTAATTCGTTAGGTGAGGAAATACTCCCTGCATGAATTATTTGGAAAAATACTTGCCATGAAGATCTAGTGATAAACTCGTTGGGCGATCAGTCTGTCGCTAGTTGAGAATGTACTTTTAGCTCAACGAGAAGATGTGTTCGTTCAGTGAGTGGATAAAAACCTGAGTAAATGTTGATTGATCTATTTTAGAAGCTCTGTAACTTTTATGAATAAATGATTTGGTATATGAGATTTTAATTGAATGTGATGAATTAAGATTATATAAGAATATCATGAACGAAGACATGAGTGATTGTTATGTATTAGGAATTTCATGTTGAATAATGTTTATCTAAGAATGTGTGTTTGGCGTAATTCCATGGGTCTCATGAGTAGATTCCATGGCAGCATGTTTGGCGTAATTCTATGAATCTCATGAGTAGATTCCATGATGTCGTGTTTGGCGTAATTCCATGAGTAGATTCTGTGGCAACGTTACTTTAGTGTTTTATAGCTTTATTTTTTAAATTATATGTTTTATGTAAGATACTCTTTTTGTAAATTAGCTTACCCTTCTATGTTTCTGTCTTGTGTTGTTTTTCTTTCTTTTGTGATGATCACCTATTCGGTGGGAGCAAAGGTAGTTGCAGGTTTAGAGGCACCTCTGGAGGATGAGGAGACATGAGTCAATTTAGTAATTCCATGAGTAGATTCTATGGCAACGTTACTTTAGTCTTTTATAGCTTTAATTTTTAAATTATATGTTTTATGTAAGATACTCTTTTTGTAAATTAGCTTATCCTTCTGTGTTTCTGTCTTGTGTTGTTTTTTTTTGTGATGATCACCTATTCGGTGGAAACAAAAGTAGTTGCAGGTTTAGAGGCACCTCCGGAGGATGGAGGATGAGGAGACATTAGGAAAATATGAATTGATTTGTGTAAGGTGAAGCTAAACCAAAAACATGTTATTGGTTATGTTATTGTTCTGATTTACTTCTTAAACTGTCCATTTATGATTTTTTTTAATGTTGTTTTGATATTAAAACTGTACAAAAAAATTTTATCGGCAAAAAATTATAATAACGGAATATATTGACTAGTCCAATTCATATGAAAAAAGACAATGGTCAAGTATGGATCAAAACCCTAGTTCGGGAAGGAGTGGTTAATACAAAAGTTGTTGTTCTTATATCAGTACGAAATCAAATACACCATACAAAATCTGCAAAGTTTAGGTAATCAATTTAGAATTGGAAGATAAGAAAATTTGAAGACAATCTTAAATCAAATTGAAAAGAAAATAATAAAGCATACATTGAGCTTTCATGTTTGTAACTTTAGCTTTCTTCTTAACGAGAAACTCTTTGACTTGAGAATCAATTCCCACGAGAACAATTGCAACAACACCAATTGATTTACTATTCCTCCTCTTATATGATAATACATTGGAAAGTTAAAATGACAGTTAAAAATAGAAATTACATTTAGTTTGAGATTTTCTTTTCTTTATAACTTGTAGGATAGAAAGAATACTAAATAATATTACATTGAAAAGTTAAAATGATACATAGAAATATGGTATTATCTTTAAAAATGCAATAATAGACATGAAGAAATTTTTATGTTGCCTCAAATTAAAACATGGGCTTAAATCACCAATAAGTATCCACCAGCAACATTTCTTTATTCTGATTGATGTTTGAGTCCAATTACATGTCTTCTCTCAATCTACAAGTTTCAATTTTGAGGTAATTTTTCACTTTTGGCTCACCATGATATAGTTTTTGTGCTTAATATATGCTACCAATGGCTAGAGATGGTATTATTTGTACACTCTGGTATTCATGTTCTTAGACTCCATTAACTGTTATTTTGTAGTCTTGGTTTGGTTCTTATAAAAAGTCTTGTGGAATTAGCTCTTTGCATTGCCTTTGCATGTCTTTGTGGTTTCATCTTTTGCAGAGTAAATGATGTTATTAGGGACAAATGTTTAAGCTTTATATTCAAATCATAACCATGAAGGTCTATTTCTTGTTTGGGTGTATATATCGTTATAATATTCGTTTCTAAACTTTTGTGATAATGATGAGATACTACTCTATGTCAAGAATGATGAAGGAAAATCATAGCACTTTTATTGTTGTTGTATATGGAATGAGGTAACTCAATTATCTCTTATTAATATATGTGTTTTTACGGATAAAAATAATGTACCAACTTCTCCTTAAATACCCTTGCGTAATCCAATTAGTCTTTCTAAATTAACTTGATGAACCAACATGTTCTTCTCGTTTTTCCTACAAACATAACCAAATTACATCATTATTACATATACTAACATAATCATAAATTACAAATACTTTCAAAAGTTAAATAAATATTATAAAACATATAAGATTTTAAAGTTGTTTGTGTAAGTTTTAAAAATGTTTTTATATATAAAGTAGTAAAAGTTATGAATAGTAGAATATGGTACCTTTGGTACTTCTTTGATTTGATATGGGATGAATATGTATTGTACTCACATTATCTTCTTCTTCGTCTTCTTCTTTGTCTATGCTGGTGGCCATTTCTTAAGCTCTAAAGATGGTTCTAAATGTTTTGTTTTTGGTGAAAGAGATAATAGGTTGATTGAAAACTCTGAGTGTACCCTTTATATAGATCTAAACTAAATTAATGTTAAAATAAAAAATTAATTAATGTTAAAATAAATTAAAAATTTATATTTCTTTTCGCTTCTTATATTTGTATTTTTTTTCTCTTATTTTATTTGTATATTTTCATTATTTGATGATGACATATTATTATTAAATTTTGAAGTTTTAGTATAAATGAAATATTAAAATTCACAATAATATCTAACCACTGAATTTTTTGTTATAAGAATTAAACAAAACTAAGACTTCCATGTCTTTATATGATAATTATATTATTAGTTGAAATATCAAAATTTATAACCATATTTAACAAATAAAATTTTATTGATAGAACTTTCAAATCATGTTTGATATAACATAATGTAATTTTCCTATTTTAAATATAAGAACATTTGTTTCTTACTTTATAGTAACATTTTCAAAAAACATCATTTTTTTTTTCATTTTTAGTGATATTTTCGGTATTAATCTTCCTAAACTTTTACACGTATATATATATAACAAAAATTATATATATATATATATATATATATATATATATATATATATATATATTAATATGATATATATTTAAGATGGTACTCAGTTACGCTCGTATATCATAATAGTTATAACTATTTACGATATTAATTATATATTAACTGTAATAAATATAATGATTAATATTATTGTATTTCTGCTAAATAATGCATAAATAAATCTCACAGGCTTTTAACGTTATATCATAATTAATAATATAATAAATAATATTATTAATAAACTTTGTGTTGAATTAATTATATATTGAATTCAATAAAATGAATAAATACTATCATTTAATGATTAAATGCATATGTGCGTGTTTTAAACAATTATATCTTATTAAATAACATTATATATATAGTCATATATTTAATAAGCATAGTTTTTTTTAAAGAATTAATTTTTATAAATATTATATTTAATAATATTTTTATTTTAATTATATATTATATTTATAAAACACAAAAAAAAAAATACTTTTTATATAAACTGTAACATCTTCACAAAACTATCTATTTACTTTAAACTAAATAGAAAGAGGATTTGTACAAAGCATTCGGTATTTCAAAATATTCACATTTCTAAATACAATTTTTTTTATCTTTGAGACGTTGTTATTGTACTTTTCTTTTTATTTATATTTACTTGTCACATTAAAAAAATTAACATAGGTCTGTTTTTAAATTACTCATAATTAAAACCTTCACTAAATTATTTACTCAGGATTTTGATATCTTTCGCTAAATCATCCCTAGGAAACATATTCAATAGGGTTTGTACGAATTTTAGAAAACTAGTCAGTATAAAACTCTTGTTAAATATTGACATTTGAAACCTTCATAAAATATTATGGATTTTAGAACATCCAACGTTATTAGTTTTACAATTTTCGTAAATTATCATAAAGTATCATACATTTTTAAATTACTAATAATATTTTTTTTATTGATCTATCATTTATGCATTCATATATATTTTTTCAACCACAATTATTTATATTTACTGTATTTATTTATCTATATTTGATTATACAAAAATAAATATAACACTTATCTAATTAACAAGTTAAATATAAATAACTAAAATTTTATCAAAGTATAACAAATATACATATTAAAATTCAAATTCAAATACAATATTGATTAAGATAAACTAACAAAAGGTGTCATGAAGTACTACAAATGGTTCTTAAAGCACAATTTGTTGTATTAGTTTTTTCTTTTATCGGCAATTTGTTGTATTAGTTGGTACACTCTCTGAAACCTGCAATATAAATATGTATTATAAATAATTAGTAATGTATACTCTAAAATATAAAAGAAGCTATGTAATTCTTTTTAGCTCACATATATAATCCTTCGTCTCCTTCCTTAAATCCTTTTGGTTATTTTATGTAGATTATCTCTTCTAAGTCTGTAGATAGAAATGTAATCTTAACAAACTCAAAGTTAAATCTTCATTTATCAATTCTTGAAGTTCCATCCTTATGTTTGAACATTCATTTACAATTGACCAACCCAAAATCCACATATATAACTACAATTTCTTTGTATGACTATTTATTTTAATAAAGTAGCAGCATATGATAATTTATAGAGAAGGATGCGCATTTGAGTAACAATACCTGTGTGATGTGTTGAATTAATGTAAAATCTGGTAGTCATTTATTCTTTGAATGTAAGGTGGCTGGCTGCACATGTTTGGAAGATGTGTGATTATCACTTGTACATCATAATATAGCAATTTCACGCTTCATTCAGTTTGAACTCTAAGGTATAAATAAAAATTGTAACAAATTTGTGACGGTGTATGTGGGTGGTCATTATATATGGTGCATTTGGAATCAAAGAAACAATATCATTTTTAGAAATGCAAGGGTTGATGCTGACGAAATGTTCAATCTAGCTTAACTTAAATCATGGTCTTGGATAGTGTATACAAATTCCAAAGAATTTTTTTCATACTCTGATTGGTTTTTGTGCCTAATCATGTGTTTACAATCTTTATGCCTTTAACAAATATTAGGCTCTTCAATTTAGGTTGGTGGTGGACTCGTCTCGTTTCTTATTCCTTGTATTAGTAGATTGTTATATTATCAGATGGGGTGGAGACGTGAATGTAATGTTCTCTGCTTACAATGGGTTCAAAATGATATTCTATATGTATATGGTATTGTGTTGCATAAGTCTTTTTTGGTTTTTGCCTGGTAAGAGCCTATCAGGACAGTAGGAATAATTTTGTTCGGATGACTTGTTTTCTTTTTTTGGTTATGGAATCTATCCTAGTGTGTGATTTTTTTCTTATGATTCTATGCATGATCCAAACTGGCAACAAGAGTGACAAATCAAATTCATGTCTCAAGTCTCCCTTTTTAGTTATGTTTTTTTTAGCAATTTGGTGGACAATAATTATGGGAGAGAAAAATATATGATTTAGATTTGTTTTTTATTTTTTATTTTTTTTTCTTTTTCTTTCCTCTATTTTTTTTTTATTTGGGTTGATGCAACCTATTGTTCCTATTAATATATCTATTCTTGTTGATAAAAAAAAAACTTGACTTCATTTGCTCATTCATGACTTCTATCCATTTAAATTTCTCCTTAATACTTTCTTTTTATTAACAAAATAATGTAATAAAAAAAATAATCCTAGTCATAGTTCTAACATATTATTCCTTAGCCAAACCCATTCATCCACTCATAATAATTTAACATGTTCTTGGACTAAAACAATAAAATTTATATAACATTTGTGAACAATAATTATAAACAAGTAAGAAATTTAAATTAAGTTAAAACATGTTTTGGAAACCAGGGAGTGTCACTTATGCCATCCGATTACATTAACTTCAATTTCAACATCAACTACTTTCATACTCGAATCAAGAACTCAATTACAACTCATTCCTTATTTAACAATTACATGCATTTCCAAAATATTTTGTGTTATATCAATTATATTTGGGAGTACTACCTTCAATCACTTGGATAAAATTTTATAAATGATTTTATACAAACTTCCCACCAATAATATCGATCTATATTCATTTAAGTAAATATTGTTATCCATATCAAGTTTTAAAGGCATACATAACGCATTGCAAACCTTCGGCATTAAAAAAGAGTTTTACTATAAACTAATCTTATTATTGATATTTACCTGAAAAGTTAAAAATACACTTAACAGGAGTAAAAGTATAAATTAAATTTTATTTCTGACTTCTTTTTTCTTCTTACATGATAATTACTAAGGAAAAAAAAAAGTAACATTACATGAAAAAGCTAAAATAATGTTGTAAAGTTGGAATCTCCTTCATCTTTCTTTTCACCCAATCATATCTTTTGAATTGCACAACCCATTTCTTGCGATCTCATCACATTTTTTCAGATAATGTGAAATTAGTCATTAAGCTTTTCAAGAGCATCCTGAATTTCTCTCTATACATTGAACATATTGCTCATCTGGATTCTTCATCCTTCCTATACATATTAGAGCATGTTGAGATAATATTAATAATAATAATAATTTACATATACTTTTTAAAAATAAAATAAATATTGTAAAATATAAAAGATTTCAAAAGATGTACCAACCAAAGGTTTAAAGCAAGGAACTATTGTCAAAATGCAGAATAAATAATATATTTCAATTAAATAGGCGGTTCATACAATTGGAAAAAGTAGTATCAACAGCAAATACTCTTAAATAACATGAAGAAATAGGTAGATATAAAAATTGAATCTTTTGGGTCAATAATAAGCAATTATAACATTACACAAGAAATCAGATCATACATTACTTCATTTACCTTGTAATGGTGAAGTTAAATTCAATAATTCATCAAAGCCTTCATAATTAGTTACACCTGATTGATACCTGTCTTGAGAAACATTAAGAAAAAGGTTTATATTATGAAATAATAAATTTAGGACTTTAAGTAAGTAATCAACAATAGTCTTACCCTAATATGTCGAATTAAGAAAATTGCAGATGTAAAATTTTCAGCAACTACGATCAAAAGTACGTGGTTAATATAAACTATTGTTTTCATGTCATAATTGACATTACCATATTTTTATTTTATTTATTTTTATGTTTAATTGTTATTTTATTTTTAGATTTTAATGGATATTTCAGGTTTTATTCAGTGAAAAAGATAAATGACGGAGATATATTCTACAAATAAGTGAAAATTTTAGAGATTTGAAAAAATTATAAACAGAATAAATGAAATATTGACTAATCAAAAGATTATCAACAATATCAATTATCCAGTTGCTTACTCATGGAGTTTCAGAAAATTAAGAAGATAAATAGAACAAGGAATTTCAGTACAAAATCTAGTACAGAGTGTAAGCACAAATTTGATTCGAGCCCTTCGTCCAACAAATCTTGTTGTTTTCGTCCAGTGAACTCCTAGCTTCGAAAAATCTATGAATTGAGCATCTGACAAGGTAAAAAAGATACACTTAGAGAGAAAGAAACTTGTCCTTAATTTCATCATCAGTCAAGTATTATGTATGTTTAGGGATAGCTAACTCCCTCATTCACGAACGAGGATTGAGTATGATGTATTCCTAATTCTCTGTGAATTCTTCATTTAATATAATATTTTTCCACAATCTCTCATTTTATTCTTGTTTGAGCTGCACAGTCTATGAATTTTGCATATGCGAGAGTCCATTTTGATCCAAAAGATAGTTTGGAAACCCAAATTATGATCTTTAATTGCAGGTTCTAGATATGGTGCATATGTGGGAGTACCGACTGATTTGAAAGATAGTTTGAGAAACCTGAATAGGATAAAATAATTATTAATTTCACATGCTAACGTAATAGTAAAAATTGCTAGACATAGAGTTTGTTAATTTTACTTTGAATGGAATTGTGAAACCCAATCCTAGTAAAGTTTTTATCTTATATTTTCTTAATCAAGTTATTTATTTTCATTGTGTCAATTTATGTTATTAGTTACATTTATTTATTTTTTAATCTCATCGAAACATGTTTTGTTCTATGTACCTTTATTAATAAAAATTCTATTAAATTTAAATCACATTAGTCTTTGTGGAATAAGATATCTAAACTTGTGCATTATATTACTTCTATGATTTTTATGATTTGGTACTCTTGCCAAACTTTTTTTTTATCAACAAATATTATGCATACATTTACGTAACATGATGTAATATCAAAGAAGTGAAGAAAAAAACCTAACTATCTCATATGGAAAAAATCTAAATATACAACTTCGAAGTGAAGTAGGAATTATAACCATTTATTGGGGAATAATCCTTACCCTTTTATCCGAAGAGTTATCACTGCGATCATAAAAGGTTTCTCCTGATTTAAAAAAGGATATAGAAAAATCAGTAGTGTGGTTATAGAGTTCGTTAATCAAATGAAATTATAAGGTTCTACATAAATGCAGAAATTGTTGTAGAGAAGAATAAAAACCAATATGTGTAAAAACTAAGATAGGTGTGTTGAGTGTGATTAACCAGAAATGAAATACCTTTGGTATTTCCTTGATCTGATTATGAGATTAGGATCATCATTCTTTAAAAAGTATACATTGTTGTCCTTGTCCTCTTCATCTTTGCTAGGGTTGTTGCTGCCCATTTGATAACTTGGCTGAGAACTCTTTGAATGCCACATATATATACATGATATAAGTAGGTTAAAAAAATTAAATATTTTAGTAATTTATTTTAAATTGAATTATTATTTTCACTAAATTATTATTTATGATTTATATGATGCATAACACAATTAACAATTAATAATTCTACTGTTTATATACATATGCATTTATATATCTAATGGGTGCATTCATCACAATTTCAATAATATTCATTATTATATTTAATTAAATGTAATATATAATTAAATACATTAATTATATATGAGATAATGTATTTAATCCGTGAAGTTAATATTATACACACTTTATTAATATAAATTAATACAAACATTAAATAATATTTAAGAACTATAACATATAGCAATTAATATTCTACAGTTTACAATACACTCATTTATTTATTTATTTGGTGGATTCACTAAAAGAAAACTTTCAAATAATGACAAATTTCATGACAAAAAAATATGTTTAGAGACTAATATAGAAACCAATTTCTTGATTAGAGACTAATTTAGAAATCAATTATGTTGGTAGCCAAAATCTAAGTACCTAATATTAATGACCAATTTAGAGACCAATTCATAATAGAAACTATTTTAGTTATCAATAGAGATGAATTATAAATTTTTTAAAACTACCTTAGTTATCAATAATATTTAGTTTATAAATTGATATCTAAATTGGTCACTATAATAACTAATTATTTTTTGTCACTAAAATTTGTCATTAATCAAGAATTTTCATGTAGTTATTCATTAAGATTAAAATAATATTAATGATTATATCAATTAAGTGTAGTATATATATATATATATATATATATATATATAAAGAAAATAGATATTTAATAACAAAAAAATACAACTCAAATACGACTTTTTTGCTAAAATTTTGTGTTTCCCTTCGAGGTAAAACTAATGGTTGAGCAGTGCGATAAGCATATAAGGAAATACAGATTAAAGACATTGGTAATCAGTTGTGGTGGACATTATCTAACGAAGAGTGTTGATAGAACAATGCATACATAGACACCTACGAGAACTAAAACATAGTTGTAGACACTCGTTGACAGAAGCAAGGCATAATTATGCAGATTATTTTGTGAAGAAACTTTACACAGAAATCCTATAAAGATATAAGGTGAACTATCAAGACATGATACATTACATTGGTCATACGACAATTAAATTCAACCTTGCTATATAAGGTGTTCATATTTACAGTTGGACTATCCTGATGGATGAATATAAGTTAGGATTTGTTGGCTTATAAATGCATCTATCATCTTTGTTGATTGTAGGTACACTATATTATGAAAACTTTTATATTTGTATATGGGTTGGAGCACCCCTAATGTTCCAAAATACATACATATATATACTTGTTGATAAAAAAAACAAATAAAAATAGATGCTAATTAATTAATAGTGTAAAATTTGTGTTGCATATGAGTACGACTTTAAAACCATATATTATAATGAATTAAATATAGTTTTAGTCTCTGAACTTTGATGTAAAATTGAAATTTGTTCATAACTGAAACTTTGATACATTATGGTTTTCAAATATTAAAAATGAATGGAATAGTTCTTTTACGTTAATTTTTTTTAACGTGTCAAATGTATTTCGTGCTAGCATTTGAGTTATTTACATTTAGTTGTTCTCTTCGGTTTGCTGGTGTTTTTGAATTCCTAAAAGAACATATTTCTTCTAGCCAAGTGTCATTATAACCTATGAAAGACCTTTTAATCTAACCAATGTGTGAATTGTGTAAATTAAATTATGGACAAAAGTTGATGAAGTGATTTTATAATAGGCTGATTATGAGTGATCACCCAATTATATTAAATTTTTTGACGTGTCAAATGTGTTTCATTCTAGTACTTAAGTAATTTATACCGTAGGTTCCCACTTCAATGTAAGTTGGGAAACACATTTGACAAATAAAAAAAAATGAACGTAATTGGGTTAAAAGTATTACATGCATTTATTTTTAAAGTTTAGGGACTGCATCAAAGTTTTATATATGAATGAATTTCAATTTTGAGTCAAAGTTTAAGGACTAAAAATATATTTAACTCTATCTATAAAACACAATTTTTTTTTAGTTTTCATATAAATTGCAACATCTTCGTAAAACTATCTATTTACTTTAAACTAAATAGGAAGAGGGTTTGTATAAAGCATTTATTATTTCAAAATATTCACATATAAAAATATATGTAAATACATTTTTTTTTTTATCTTTGAGATGTTGGTACAATACTTTATTTTTATTTTCTCATGGACATAATACAATTATAGCACATCACTACACAAATAACACATACAAGAATAAATTATTGAAGTGAGGTGTCTTTACTTAGTATATAACTCAAAGAATGTAGTGAGGAGGGGATCTTTATATTATAATGTAGGTGTCTTTACTTAATACCTAAACTTAAATGACGGGCTTTTCTTCTATGATTCCTGGGGACTGTTTTTCTTTTGTGATTCCTAGACCTGGACTTTGCTTTGGAAGTCCATTCAAAATAGTTCAGAAAGTTTTATGGAAGAGCTAGCATATGGGCCAACTTAGATGACTTGGGTTTTATTATCATACAACTTTTATTTTTTTTACCAAAATTGTAAACTTTAAATGAGAAACAACTAATAATCAAGTCAGCTTATTTTTAGATTAATTTTGAAGCGCAATTAAAATTCGTTTTTGTATGAAATTTTAGTATATTCTGGTCTCTAAACTTTAAAAGTAAATAAATTTAATCATTTTAACCCAATCATGTTAATTTTTCTTTGTCAAACACGTTTCACAACTGAACTTGAAATGGAACATAAGAGTATGAACAACTCAATTGATGACATAAAAGTATTTGACACGTCAAAAAAATTTAACGTAATTGAGTTAAATGAATTATATTTATCTATATTTAAATTTGGAGACTAAAATGTATCAAAATTTTGGATAGAGACAAGTTTCAATTTCACGTCAAAGTTTAGATACTAAAATCATATTTAACTTTTTCTAATGAGTTGTGCAATGGATTTGCTCAAATTTTATCCAACCTAGCCCGCAAACACCCTTAATTTATTTATGTGAAATTAATATTTAACTATGACTTTTATCAAAATAAAACTTTAAGACGTAAATGTAGTCTTACATATTACAAATTGCAATAGTATTGTCTATCTCTAAAATATAAGGAAAAAACTACTTATTATAAATCCCTAAACAACTTCGATAAAAATTTGAGTATAAAGCATCTTTCAAGATTTTTATCATATAGTCCAATATATTAATAATACTTATATAGTAAATTTACAAGGTTTAGAATTTTAATTAAAAGCACAATTCAATTTTAATACAATTGGAGAAAAATTAAAATCTCCTCACTTGCATAGTCTAAATGATAAGAATGCAAAATATTCAAAAGACAACCTCTTATATTTTTGTTAATCGGTATACAGAATTTTATTTGTATCGTAACACACCAGATGAACGTGTCAACAATCTCACGAATTTGGCATCAAAAACTTTAAAAGTTTGTTCTTTAGTATAATTCGGTTTTTTCACATCTCCTTCTTTTGTTATATTGAAGGAAGCTCCATTCTCAAAAATATCCCTTATCGAATGAAAGTTCCATGTACCTCCACTTTTATCACTACTCTTTCTCCATGTCACCTACACATAATAAATAATTAGAAATAATAAAATCTATATATTATATCCACTTAAGTGATTGGTAATTAGTTGGATATCAAATACTTCAAGAATTTTTTTTAAAATTGATTACCTCCTTATTTCCTATCATTGGTGCAACAAAGAGGTTAGCTTCACTTTTAAGACTTGGTTCCATGCTTCCACCAATGGCATATTGAAGCCATCCTTGATAAAAATTGTTGGCTACGTGTGCATATCCATGACGAATTCTGGAAGACTAATTGTTTGTTAATAAGAGCTAATAGAATTGCTTATTACTTTTTGTCTTTTTAACTACTTAGTATAACAATACTTATTTACCTTGGCATACGTTGATTGCAATTAGGTCCAAAATGATTGTACACCACTGTAACCTTCATATTCTTGTCTCTCACATATCCATCATCATGTCCAAGAAGCATAACCTTATCTTGGTTTTTGAACCAATTATTGGAGATAGTCACATCAGTAGAACCTCGTGTTACATCAAGCAAACCATCTTGACAATCAGAAAGTGTATTATGGTCAATCCAAATTTTTGAAGCAGTAACCAGTCTTATTGCATCTCCGTCTACATGACCTAAAGGAATCACCTTTCCTTCAGGCCCCATCACAATCCCAGGGGCTTGAGGTTGGCAATGGTGAACTCGAATGCCATGGATAATTATGTTGGTGGCCTGTAATCAAATAAGCAAAGTTGCATATGTATTGGTAAATCATGAAAATAATTTTCTTAATGTTTATTATCCTCACAAGCTTAAATACTAGCAAGTATTAATTACCTTAAAGATCATTAAGCATGCATTATTAGCGATGTGGACGTTAACACCTCGACCATCGATGGTGGTGAAACTACTAATGAGAAGGGGTTTCTCTAGAGTAATTTGCATGTCCTTTTGGAATGTGATCCACACTTTACCTTGAATAATAGAAGTTCCATACCTCAACGTGTTGGGCTTGGGATTTATTGGATCATCACTAGAGTCAATAACTTTATAATAAATGAGGTCATTACCAATGTTATTTATCATCTTGCCAGCATAACCCACAGAACACGTGGCTAGTTGACATTGGTGTCTCCTCCACTCAAGATTTTTTCTCCAACATCGATCAATAACATTCATTTTCAAACCATTTATCCTCGATTGCTTTGCAAAACTAAGTTTTGAAAGACAAAAGAAAATCAAAAGAGCCAAAAACAAGTATTGAGGTTTAACAAAGGCCATAACAAAGAATACTTGCTCTTAAGCAAAATCAAGATAAGACGGATAGAAGAAAAAGAGACAATGGTTTTATAGTATTTTGTTTCTTTTTGTATGATGTTGTAGTGTAAGAAAATGATTATATATAAGCAAAACATGTTATTGAGTTAGTTTAAGTTGTTTCTTTAAGCTATGATTAGGTATAATTCCTTACCAAAGAAGCTATGAATAGAAATAAGTGTGTGGAAATGTTTAAGTAGTTTTAAATCTTAACCTCTTACATAAATGTGTACATTAACTAGAGAAGCCAATTTACAAAATTTTAATAATATTGTTTTCCATGGTTGAAATTTAATTCAAAATCAATATTAAACACCAATTTATATGTAATATCACGTCTTATGGGTATGCAATATCAATATCATAAATGGATATCATGATGAACATTAACTACTTGATTAAAGTGGTAACCTAAATTACGACGGGACATGAATCGAACAAATATCAATTTTAAATTTAGAGGTTTAGAGTTGTCATTATAATATATTCTAAAAAAACTATGAAAACAAGATAAAAATTAAATGTAGTGTGTGAAACCAATACATTAAATTAAATATGTAAAATGGATATAATTTTTTTAAATATTTAATTTTTCCGGAAAAGAATAAGAAAAGACTATGCGTAATAAACAAAACTGTTTTTATTTTTTTTTTCTGACAAGAATTGACTTTGTTCCCATCTATTTTTATTCAGAATAGAAAACTAGGATTTATATAGTTCTAGACGAAGAAAAAATTGGAAAATCATTTTGAAAATAGATTTTGAAAATGACTTTTAAAATTGATTTTGTAAAATGTTTGATTCTTTTGGATGAATATGAAAAGAATTATTTCCATTTACAGTAAAAAAAAGTTATGGATCAAAGTTGTTGGAGCATTGATTTCTAGTTTTTAAAAGATTTATATATTTTTTTTAATATTTTTAAATTATTCAGAATTGGGTGTTAGACAACTTGGACACTCTTGAAGACACCAAAAAGAAAGAACAGAAGCAATCTGAAAACATCCAAAGACACCAAAATGAAAGTGTATGATTTGTAAATTGCAACCTGTTGAAATTAATACCCTTTTTAACTGCTTTAACTCCTTCATTTCTACACTTGTTGATGATTCCAAGCAACTCATGATACTAAAACACTGTCTACCTTCAATCAATTGGATAGAATTTTAGAAATGATTTTATACAAAATATCCACCAATAATATCGAATTACAAGTATTATAACGAATTACAACCCTTTGGCACTGAAAAAAGAAATTACATTTTATTTGTGAATTCTTTTTTCTTGTTACATGATAATTACTACGAAAAAAAGAAACATTACATTAAAAAGCTCAAACGATGTTATAAAGTTAGAATCTCCTCTCATCTTTCTTTTCACCCAATCATATCTTTTGAATTGCACAAGCCATTTCTAGTGATCTCATCACATTTTTCAAATAATGAGAAATTATCAGGATTCATGGACTGCTTAATCCGTAATTAAGCTTTTCCAGAGCCTCAATTTATCCCTGTACATTCAAAATATTGCTCATCTGGATTCTTCATCTTTCCTACAAACATATTGAAGCATGTTGAGATATTGTACGAGAATAATATTATTAATAATAATAATTTACATATACTTTTTAAAATTAAAATAAATATTGTAAAATATAAAAGATTTCAAAGTTGTACAAACCAAAGGTTTAAAGCAAGAAACTAGTGTCAAAATGCAGAATAAATAATATATTTCAACTAAATAGGCGGTTCATACAATTAGAGAAAGTAGTATCAACAACAAATACTATTAAATAACATGAAAAAATAGGTAGCTATAAAAATTGAATCTAGTGGGTCAATAATAAGCAATTATAACATTACACAAGAAATCAGATCATACATTACTTCATTTACCTTGTAATGGTGAGGTTCAACCGGAGAATTATTCATCAAAGTCTTCACAATTAATTGCACCTCACTGATACCTGTTATGAGAAACATTAAGAAAAAGGTTTATATTATGAATTAATAAATCAAGAACTTTAACTAAGTAATCAACAATAGTCTTACCTTTTTTCTTTTCATCAAGGGACAACAAATATATTATGAAATTGCAGATCTGAAATTGTGAGCAACTGCAATCAAAGTTGATGGTTAATATAAACTATTTGTTTGTGATGTAATATAAAAGAAGAGAAGCAAAAAACCTAACTTTCTCATATGGAAAAAGCAAAATATACATTGAACTATGAAGTGAAGTAGGAACTAACCATTTATTAGGGAACAACCCTCAATCTCTAATCCGAAGGTTACGCCTGCGATCATAAAGGTTAAAAAAAAGATATAGACAAATCAGTAGTGTGGTTATAGAGTTCGTTAATCAAAAGTAATCATAAGATGTAGCTTTGCTTGAAAGTTCAATTTTAATGGCGTCCTCTACTTACATAAGTGCTGAAATTCTTATAGAGAAGAATAAAAAACAATATGTGTAAAAACTATAACATAGGTGTGTTGAGTGTGATTAACTAGAAATCAAATACCTTTGGTATTTCCTTGATCTGATTTTGAGATTACGATCATCATTCTTTAAAAAGTATACATTGTTATCTTTGTCCTCTTCATCTTTGCTAGGGTTGTTGCTGCCCATTTCATAACTTGGTTGAGAACTCTTTGAATGTCACACATATATATAGATGAAATAAGTAGGTCAAAAAAATTAAATATTTTAGTATTTTCTTTTAAAATGAATTATTATTTTCATTAAATTATATTATTTATGATTTATTAAATGTATATAGCAATTAACAATTAATATTCTACCGTTTACTATACATACATTTATTTATCTAATGGGTGCATTCATCAAAATTTCAATAATATTAATTATTATATTAATTAAATGTAATATATAATTAAATATATTAATTATATACGAGATAATGTATTTAATCCGTGCAGTTAATATTATACACACTTTATTAGTATAAATTAATAAAAACATTAAATAATATTTAAGAACTATAACTTGTAGCAATTAATGTTCTACAGTTTACCATACACCCATTTATTTATTTATTTAATGGATGCATTCATCACAATTGCAATATAATTAATGATTAGATTAATTAAGTATAATATATATATATATATATATATATATATATATATATATATAAAAATAAAAAAAAAAATATATATATAATGTTAACAATGACTCCAACAAATAAAAATAGATGCTAATTAATTAGCAGTGTTAAATATATTTTTAATCTTTAACATTACAAAAAATATATCTCATTGGTAACAAATTTAGTGAAAAAAAATTGTTAGTTACTATAGTGACCAATTTAGTTACCAATTAGCAAAATAAAAATTTATTGGTTACAAAAATAGTCACTAATATAAATGAAAAATTATAATTGGTCTCTAAATTAGTTTCTAAAATTTAGCTACCAAGATTTTAACTATCAAAGGAGATTGTCACTAAACTTTAGCTATACCTTGATTTTTGCTATCAAAAGAATTAATTTTTAAATTAGTCTCTAATTAATTAATGATTAATTTAGCGACCTATTATAATTTTTTATTCATCATAATGACTATTTTAGTAAGAAATAATTTTTTATTTTGTAAATTGGTATCTAAATTGGTCATTATAGTCATTAACAACTTTTTGTCACTAAAATTGGTTGCTAATGATACATTTTCTTATAGTGTGAACAATGACCCGAAATTGGAATTCGTCCAAGTCTGAAATTTTGATACATTTTGATTCTCAAACATTAAAAACGAATAAATATAGTTCTATGTTACATTTTTTAATTTGTTAAGCGCATTTCATGCTACCAATTGAGTTATTTACACTTAGTTGTTCTCTTCGGCTTAGTGGTGTTTCTGAATTTCTAAAAAATAATATTTTTTCTAGTCAAGCCTCACTACAACCTATGAAACACCTTTTGATCTAACCAAATGTGCAAATTGTGCAAATTATATGGGCAAAAGTTGATGAAGTAATTTCATAATGTTCTAATTATGAAGTAATAATGGTTATTATCTCTTATACTATTTTGAGGATTGAAGTGATATAAAGAATCATGTCATTCTATCTTGAGTTTTGTAGTGTCAAGTGAAATTTTCTTCTAGTGCATAATTTGGATTGAGAAGTCATTTACTCTTAAGTTATTCTTACAGGTTGACCTGAGTTTTTCTTATTGATAGTTTTATATTTCATGAGGACATGGAAAATTTTAAGTTTGAAGTATTTTGATAATTGACATTATCAAGTTTTATATTATGTTTATTTTTATCTTTTATAGGTTTTTTTATTGTTGCTTTTAAATAAATAAGGTTTTATTAGATAATTGTAGAAAAGATAAATATTTGCATTTTATTTGTGCAATATTATGTTGATAAGTGGAAATCTAATGAGATTGAATAGTATGTCAAGGATGTTATCATTCAAGTACAAATTCCATGCTCAATGACATGTGCATTATGGAACTCTCTAAATAGAATGTGTCATAGAATTAGAAAATAATATTTTGGGGTATCAAAGAGAGAGACGACAAAGACGCATTCTAGAGCCTGGAGTCACTCATCATCATCATTATTTTCATAATTTATCCCTTTTCTATTGCTTAGAATGTCTAAGAGTAACTAACTCCTTTATCATTGGGGTTGGAAGTAATGTATCATTATACTTCTTTTTCATTAATCTTTTGTTTTGTTCTTGTTCTTAATTGCATGATTATTGATTTTTTTTATTTTATGGTATCTAATTATTGGAAAAAAGTTTAGAATCTTGATTAGGACAGAACAACTAATACACTATGTAAAAATTTAAACATATGAACTTAATGCAAACTTTATTTAGATAGGGTTTTATCAATTAGTCACTTTAAACATTTGAACTTAATGCAAACGTTTGGTAAATATATCCAAGGGATTAGAATTTTTATTGAGTAAGATTTAGACTTGCTTCTAATAAATTAGGGCTTGGTAGCTTGTGGTGTAATTGTTAGAGTTAAAAATTTGGAAGTATATTTTTTAATGTTTTTACATTGATTTGGAAAATGCAATCCAACCCCGATGAAATCTCTACCTCATAGCTAATTTCATCAATTTAATTGTTTACTAGAATTTAGAATTTTCTTATTAAAAATCAATATTTTTCATTATTTCAAAGTTCTTAGCCTTAATCAGTAAATAATCATAGTTTTTATGAACAAATTGAGTCTCTGAGAACAACGATATTTAGACTTTTCACCTCGTTACTTATATGATTTACATTTGTCAATATCATAACACTTTTTGAAACTCAACTCTAAGTATTGTCGACTTAATCAATGTTAGTTCATCACTAATTTTTACATTATCTTTTTTAATTAAAACTTTTTAAAACCAGTCAACAAGTAAAAGTCAACACCAATAACCAATAGTGTTAGATTTCAGTAGTGCATCAATACTACTTTAAAATCATAGACGTTAATTCGTTAATGTTAACTTTTCATTGTAAACTATAAATAGTGTCAACTAAGTTGACGCTAATTTATTACTAATTTTGAAATTAGTTTTTTAATTAAAATAATTTTGTGCCAGTTAATAACACTAAAATTTTTTATCTCAAAATTTATTTAATTTAATGTCGATCTTGTCGATATTGATGGTAGTAATTTAAAAAAAAAAGTTTATCCTACAATGCCTAAATCTTTAATAAAATAAAATAGAAAAATAAAAGAATAGAAAAACAATCTAGTGGACGAAGAAGATTAGTGTGAAGGAAGACGAGGAGAAAAATGTAAAAAAAGATGAGTATGGCCGAAAGAAAGAAGTGTGAGGAGATTATATAACATGGTAAAAAAAAATGTCAGAGAAAAAATTTGTCATTTTTAAATCTAGGCCTTTATAATAAAAATAATTTATGATTCTTATTCATTGTCAGCAGGGCGGAGCATAGTTGAAGCAGGGAGGGCCACGGCCCCTCCAAACTTTTTCTTTCTTTCAATTTTTTAATTTTTTTTTAAATTATATATGCTTAAAATTTGTTAATTATTTATTTTTAAATTTTTTTAAATGCATATCTTTTTAAATTAGATAATAATATATTGAAAAGTTAATAAAAATAAAATTAGGTATTTTTTATTTCTATTATAGAGTATAATATTTAATGTTAATAAATTATAAAATATAAAATCAAATATAATAAAGAAAATAAATTATTAAGATAATTTTTATTTTTTATTTTAATTGTCTTTTTAGTTTTTCACATGTTGTATTTATCTCTCATTTTTACCTAATTTCATTTTGTTAAGTTGTGAAGAAACAAAAAAAAGTTAAGAAAAAATTTATTATCTATGTCCTCATTTTTTGTATCTTCTCTTTCCATTCTTAAAAAAGAAAAATAGTAATTTTCTCTGGTCTCACTTGGTACTGAAATACGTTTAATATTTACCACTATCTTTTTATCTCATGATCCTTTTATATATATATATATATATATATTTTTTTTTATAGACAATTTTTAATTGTGACTTGTTTATCATAATTTTTTAGTAATTATGTCTATCAATTATTGGTTATATTATGATAAATTATTTTTAGTCTTAAACTTGTTTTTTAAATAAGTATATTAATGAAAAACAAAAAAATAAATTCATTTTTTAAAATTGATAAAAAATGAGTGAAGATTAAAACATGACAATATGGTTACTCATCGCATACATACGGTGGACAATCCATTAAATAGTACAGTTTGTTTTATAGTTATAATTATAGGTATAAATATTGATTTGGTACCCCAACTTTTTGGGAAAGTTCAATTTAGTACCCGAACTTTAGGAAGGTTCAATTTGGTATCCAAAGTTTTTAAACGAGTTTATTTTGGTACCTTCCGTTAAACA
>Ga0214544_1003381_pt1 | contig 33023 bp, 12 predicted proteins | sample CNSS3metaG_FD_160074 | JGI IMG/M metagenome (GOLD analysis project Ga0214544, IMG submission 160074) | Root nodule microbial communities from cowpea collected in UCLA plant growth center, Los Angeles, California, USA - CNSS3 | ecosystem: Host-associated > Plants > Roots > Nodule | place: USA...
TTATACATTTGATTTCCTTTGTGCGATTTCTTTCGATAGTCTCTCAAATTATTTCTAAAACACACATTTGTTAGTTTTTTAATATTTTTATTTATTGTTTTTATTTTCATCATGTAGAATAATATTTTGATATATTCTATCTAATTATTTTTTAATTTATAACTCATTATTAATCATACTATAATTTTTTCACTTTAAATTATGTTTGAAGTGGTTAAAATTATATATATATATATATATATATATATATATATATATATAATGATATTTAGGAATAATATATGATAATTCACTACAAGAAAAATATGAAATAGTGACTGATTTAGTCAATAACCCATATCAGTCACTATTTTTCGTCATTGGTGGTACTAGTTGATTTATTGTCTGAATCAATTATTAAATATCAACTAAGTTCATCAATGTTGTAGTTTGCAAATTTAATAAATGTTTTGGTTCTCATGAAATTTTATTTGGTATTCTAATCTAAAATGTAGACAATTATAATTTATTTCAAAGTATTTGATATGGAAGAAACCATTATCTTCCTAATATTGAATATTTGATAATATTATATTTTCTTTACCGTAATTTTTTTCTTTTATAAAAATTAATATTGAAGTAGTTAGAACACATGTATGGGTATGAGTACGAGATTATACCCGTTATCCGGTGGGGATGGGGATGGAACAAAAGTTTGATACTCGTTGGGTTTGGGTATGGGAATGGTGATGAATTTTTTATGTGGAGATGGGTATGGGATAACGAAACCCGTCCCCACTCCGCCCCGTTGCCATCCCTAATTATCACGCATTTATGTAGTAAAAAATAGAAAATAAAAAAGATTTTTGGAAATAAAACAAAACTAATGATCAAATCAACACCGAAGATAAATTTGTATATATATCTTTATATGTTTGTGTTAATACATCATTAAAATATATATATATATATATATATATATATATATATATATACACACGTAAAGATTTTTCCAGCAAAGGACGGGTTGGATTCAAATTTCCAACCCACTAACCTGTCTTGACCCGCCAATTATTTTTTTAATTTTTAAAAATTAAAAATAATTAGTAAATTAAAGTTTTATATTATATAAACAAATTTATATATATTAAAAAAAATTATAAAAAAAAATGACGGACCATCCCACCAATTTGTCCTGAGACGGGATAAATTACTGTGTTCAACCCGTTTTGCTGTAGTAGACTGACCCGACCTGATCTATTTTTGACGGATCAAAGATAGAACAGGCAAAAAAATAAGTTAGATTGGTCCGTTTTAACATCTCTGAATTTAGTTCCTCAACTATAATTTACTGATAAAAGAAAAAATTAAAATGTTTTTTCTAATTTCCAGTATATCCAAATTTTATATCAAAAACCATATTCGTCAAACTAATAATTTTTTTGTCTTAATTGTTTTGTATAACATTCTTCAATATTTTAATAAGTTTTATTTCTAAAGATAAATTATCTTTGTTCAATTAAAATTATTAATTATTGATAACTTAATATTTAACTTTCTTAACTTAATATCTGTTCCCACACATATGCTAAGTGTATCTTGCAAAACACAAATGGTTTGGAGTCAAAACCTCCAAAAAGTTGTCTTCTATGATAACCAAAAAGGTTAATTCTATTAAACTATCGGACAATGATAGAAAAATACTTAAATTTTATTCAACCCTTGTCACATACATATAAAATAATATCTTTATTTTAAATATAAAATAATTTAAAACAAAAGACTTACAAGAATAAAAGTAATATTTTTTTAGTAAGAATCAAATAGGTGTAAAAAATTCAAAAAGTGTTAATGAGACTCTTTACTACAGTAGTAACGATACGACATGTTTAAGAGTGATGAAAATGATACAATTTATTTAAAATAAAATGATTTTTTTATAACACTTCTGCCTTTTAGATGTTTGTATGAAGAATCAGAGTTAGTATTCACTTTAAGTAAGTGTGAAATAATGCACGTTTTAGCTCATCTTAAATGATTCATAATTTATATTTAAGTATAATTATTAATTTATTTAGATTTTTTATTTATTTTGTTGCTCATATTAATTTTTCAGTTAATTAAATTTATATTTTCATAAAAAAATAATATAATCATTTTAGATAAATTAATATTAATACTATTTAAAAATATCACAAATTAAAATTCAGATAAGTTACATATCTTAGTCATCTTTTTATTTTAAAAAAAATTATATAATTTAACATATGACATATTTAAAATAAAAGATACCTCAGACTTTAATATTTAATTGATCTGACTTTTAATAAGTAATATTTTTAAATAATATTAATATCAATTTTATGAAATCAATTACATCGAATTTTTTCACAAAAATAAAAATTGAGACCTTATAAACTCAATCAAATAAAAAGAAATACGAGAAACAAATTAAACTTTTGAATTTAGATCGTAATTACTTTGAAAATTTATAACAATAGAAGATTTTTTTTCCATGTTTCAAAATATTAATTTTATCTTTTAAAGTATAATTATTTATTAAATTTTAAAAGTTAATTGTTATTTTTACAAATTTTTTTATAAAATCTTATGTTTCTATCTTTTAAAATATAATTATTTATTAAATTTTTGAAAATTAATAATTATTTTTATAAACTTTTTTATAAATTTTTTATTTTTTTAATTTATTTTTTTCTATTTATCAACATTTATTTTATATTTCATTTTACTTTTAATAAATATAATTTTATTTTATATATTAATTTAATAACTTTACATTGTCATCACTTATTATATAATATAAAACATATAAAAAAAATATATATATATATATATATATATATATATATATATATATATATATATATATATATATAAAATCGAAAAAAGGTGAAAGGAGAACACAGATTTTAAACTTGAGGTTGTGAGTGAGAGTTGCAGTGCTTAGGTTAGGAGGGAGCAGCATAGAGATGTGTTGGGTCACCACCTGGAAATAACTGGCAAAATCTAGTGCCAACAGTAGTGGGCCATGCCATCTAAATCCAAGGGACAATTTCGTCATTATTCTAAATACCACTATCACACTTCTGACACCTCACTTCTGCTAAACCCCACACTCAATCTCAATTACCATTACCACTTTGGTCTTGTTGACCATCTTCTTATCATATCCAACAAACAACTAATAATAATATTAAATGTTTTTTAACTCATCTTATAATGTTTTTTTATTTTCATGCCATAAACACAATTATTCTCTCATTATAAGAGGGATTAGTACAAGACAAAGACTAGAGTTTCAAAACACAACCAAGAAAGACACCGTTCTCTGACAAAAACCAAACCAAAACCATCTTCTGTGGAGTGGAATGGATTTTATTCTCTCTCTCTTTCTCTCCTCTTTTTTCTCACAAGTCACCACTCACTCACTCTTCTCTGCTATGCTTTTTCTTTTTGTTTTTTGCATTATTTTTTAATCTCTCTAGGCTCTACCACTGCTACAACTCTTTTAAACAGCCAAACAATGCTTCTTCACCGTGACCGTACTCAAAACCATCAAGTGCAAATTGCCAAACACTAGAAAGAACCCTGTCTTCTCTCTCTTTCTCGAGCCCCTACCTTCTTTACCCTCTCTCTCTCTCCTCTACAAGTGTGCAGTAATTTTTTTCTTCAAGAACATTTATTTAGTCATTTACTACTAATGGTAAGTTAATTACTCTATCTACTTCTTCCATTAAGGTGCTAACAATGAGTTAATATCTTATAATCTCCGTGTGTTCTTGTTGTAGCAGGCTACTTAGGTAGTGTGTCCGAGGGAATGGAAAACTTTGCTGCGTTGTTTTGTTTGTAAAGTTCTGCGTGGAAAAAACATCTACTGCGTTTTTGTCTCAGAAAGAGGAATGGTTTTACTCCAAAACTTAGGAAAAAGGCTATTTTTTGAAAACTTGTTTCTTTTAAAACCCAGTTGAAAGTTGGTTCTCTCTACCTGGGAAAGCTCCCTCCTTTTTTGTCAGAGAAAGGAACAAGCAAGTAAGAGTCTTTCTTTCTCACTAAAACCATTCAACCCTTGTTTTAAGATAAGGAACACTTGCACCACTACACTACACTACACAATAATGGGATGTGTTGCTTCCAAACTAGAGGAAGAAGAAGAAGTTGTGTCCATTTGTAGAGAGAGAAAACGGCTGTTGAAGCTCGCTGTGGAGAAAAGATATGCACTTGCTGTGGCTCATTGTAAGTATTTTCATTCTCTCAATGCAGTAGCTGCGGCCATTAAGCTCTTTGTTGCACGCCACTCTTCACCTTCATCACCTTTCCTCATAACTTTTCCTCCTCCTTGTCCTTCTTCTCACCCTCCTTCTCCACCCTCCGAGAATGTCATCACCAACCCCATGTTCCTCCAGCAGACACCCTCGGAAACCAAGCATGAAGCCATTGCTTGTGACTCATGCATCTCTTCAACAACCTCGGAGTCTTCCGAGGAAGAGAGTGAGGAGAAAAGGAAAGGAGAAAATGAACTCAAGGGAGAAGAACCGCAGCATGAACAACCATGTGGGTACTATTGCATGCCTGTGACTATGTCTATGTCCATGTCGATGTCCATGCCTGTGCCTATGTCCATGCCACCTTCAATGCCGTCCCCTCAGAGAGATTTTGGATGGGACTTTTTCTACCCTTTTGACATGAGGGGTGATATGTGTGGCTACCACAGAAACTCAGATGATGACTTGAGGGCAGTGAGGGAGGAGGAGGGGATTCCTGAGTTGGAAGAAGAAGTGGAGAGAGAAGAGGTTGAACACAAAGTGGTGAGTGTTGAAGAGAATAATAATAATAATAAAAGTAACAGTGAAGGTGTTGCTGAGAAAGCGATGAGTGGTGTTGAAACAGTGAAGGTGGTGGATGTGGCCACTGAGAACCAAAAGGAGCAAAAGGGGCTTGCAGTTCTTGATACACCTGCAGAGGGGAGAGAGCTTCTTGAAGCATTGAAAGACATCGAGGACCATTTTCTCAGGGCTTATGATTCTGGAAAAGATGTGACCAGAATGCTGGAAGCTAATAGAATCCCCCTTCATTCTGGTTTGGATGAAATAAAAGGTGGCCCCCCCCTTTATTGTTATCATTTTTCTGCAAATATCAAATTCATGTTTATGGTTGAGTTTCTTGAATTATTAACTGGTGGAAGTAATAATTACTGTGTGATGTAATTTGTTGGTTAAATCTTGTACACTGCTGTGTTGTGTTGGTTCTGCCTCATATCATTAGCCTCAACATTCGGCTTGTGCAAGGTATATGATTATCATGTCTCTGTTAACTTGTTTCTATTTCTACTATGGACTGTCCTTTTCTCCAACCAGCTTTGGATATTTTAGGATATATCCGTTCATCTTTTAAAAATATTTACTTGAACGACTATAGTATAATTGCAAGGTTTATCTGAACACTTAAAGAAAGTGCTATCAAGTTAGAGTACTTGGTGTGTGTTTGAACTTTTAATCAGTCAGAAGTTGATGGCACAAAAGTGGTTTAACACTTCGGTAGAAGCCTGTACACACAAAAACTTTGGATCAGTTAATTCTGTTCAGAATAGCTTATCATAGTTCACAACTTAATAAGAGAGCTCTAGAAGATAAAAATGATTTTGATCTGAAAATTAGCAAGAGGTGTGATAATATTATGTTTGAAAATCATATTCTTGCATGTACCATCTTGTGAAATCTATTTGATGTATGAGCACATGATAACCAATGCTCTGTATAATTTAGATGTGTATTCAATTACCTCTGCATGGGTTCATATGCTTCTGTTTCAAGTTTCAACCCTTGAGATTTTGAACCATCTGATCTCACTGCAGAAAGTTCGACTAAACTCATTCAGGCAATAACATGGAAGTCCATTTCGTCTAGGCAATCATCGTGCAAGAGTCTCATGGCTCCAAATACGAAAAGTTCCTCAACTTGGGTGGAATATAAGAATGATCTGTTTGATGACTATGGAGGAATGGATTCGGGAAGTCATTTATCAACCTTAGGAAGGTTATATGCATGGGAAAAGAAACTCTATGAGGAGGTTAAGGTTAGTTATTTTTATAATTTTTCTGTTTTGTGATGATGCTGATGCATCAACATTTGTTCTGGAATGGATCAAAATAACTGGTGTATATACCATTGTTTACTTTTTTTCACACCTTGCATCTATCTACATATAAATTCTTGGGGCATTTATTTAACCTTTATTAGTGTTTCATTAAAGGCTTCATCGTTGGCAAACTCAAGATTGGTGTTAAAAACATGCAAAACTATGTTTTCCAGTTTCCAGTTTTTCTCATTCTACTTTTAACATCTGAAAATTTCCCTTACCTTAGGCTGGAGATAGCACAAGGAAAAGTTATGAAAAAAAATGTGCACAGTTGAGAAGTAAGAATGTTAGAGGAGATGATCTGCTGAGCACAGACAAAACCAAAGTTGAAGTGAAAGATCTGTATGCCGGGATCTTGGTTGCGATCCGACGGGCCGAATCAATCTCAAAGAGAATCGAGAAAATGAGAGATGAAGAACTCCAACCTCAAATTGTAGAACTGTTAAAAGGGTGGGATAACATTGCCACTGAAATCTTGAAAAGACTAAGTAATTCCAAGTTTCACTGATTTCATATGTTCTATTTTCCTAATGCAGCCTGACCCAGTCATGGAAAATCATGTTGGAGTCCCATGAAACCCAGAAGAAGATTCTGTCTGAAGTCAAGTACTTCACATGCACCACGTACGAGAAATTCTGCAACCAGTCTCATGGATTTGCAACCCTTCAACTCGAAGCGGAGCTTCGAAATTGGCGTGACTGCTTCAAAGAGTACACTGCAGCACAGGAAGCATATGTTGAAGCTTTACACGGGTGGCTGAGCAAGTTCATAGTCCCGGAGGTCGAGTTTTACTCGAGAAGCAAAAACATCGCCGCCGTGCCGTACCAAGTGAACGGGCCACCTCTGCTTGTGATATGCAACGATTGGTTAGGTTCAATGCAGAAGCTACCTGATAAAATGGTAACACTGGCATTGAAAAGCGTGGTGAAAGATGTTAGAGCTTTGTGGCTTCAGCAAAACAAAGAGCAACAGCAGAAAAGGAAGGTAGAAAGGTTAACAAGAGTGTTGGAGAGAAGATACTGTTCAGGAGGAGTACCTAAAGTGGAGACTAAGATGCTTGAGCTGCATGCCACTGATCATGAATCAGAGTGGAGTACTAGTGATCATCAAGATGAGTGCATGATGGAGAAAAATGATCATGTGGAGACACTGAGAAGAAAACTTGAAGTGGAGAAGGAGAAGCACCACAGTAGCATGCAGGAAACACAGAGGATCACGTTACATGGATTGCAATCTGGTTTTTCTCTGGTGTTTGAATCCTTGTCGGAGTTCTCCAAAGCATCACAGAAAATGTACCATGATCTTGTAGGTTATAGTGAAAAAGGTGACAAGGTTGGGAACATTACATACATAGAAGGTGGCTGCAATATTGAAAGTTGCAACAGCCAAAAATAGTGGTAGTGAGGGATATTTGTGGCTTTGAGGTGCTTTATTGTGTAAGTAATTATGGTGTTATTATTATGTGTTGTGTTATGTCGAAGCAGCTCGCTGAGACATCAATTTTTATGTTAGTTGATGGAGTGCACTGATGTATTACTATAATGTTGCTGACTGTTAATTGTTTTGTTTGGTGATTTTCAATATTTCTTCCATTTTCTGCGTTTGGCAGGTGAAAAGTAAGATAAAGGAGGGAATGTGATGGAGTTGGTAACACTTTTGATAGCTGAATGATTAGTTTAATGAGGTTGAGTGAGAGAATTTTGTACAAGATTCTGAATTGTCTTGGTGGGTGTGTTAGATTCGTTTAACAATTGGGTTCAACTTCTGGATATATAATTATATTTGAGGCAGAGTCTGTGAACATATCTCCTAATGAAATTTTAAATAAAGAAAGGTAAACTAGTTACTTTTTGTAGGTTTTTAAACAGTATACTCATTTGCTTAATTTACCTTTAAATATAAAAATTTAGTGAGAAGACTACAGTTGAGAGTTAAAAGTGGTGTAATAACATTGGATTAAAAAATATGTAAATTATAGCTGATGTTATATATTTCCAGGTTAAAGTCAAACTTCAAAACAAATACTGAAAATATTTAATAAGGATTAATAAATAAACGTATCATTTAAAGTATAAATTGTCTTAAAGAGTGAAGGTGTTTTATGATAAAGACTCAAGAGGGAGTAATTCATTATAAGGAAATAACTTTTTCTTTTGATATGTTAAAACCATGGTTGTTATATAGAATTTCTTACCAACTTAAGTAATAAGTGTTAGAAAAAGGGAAGAATATAGTGAAGCTTAAAATCAAGGGGGGAAATTATTAATCATGTGTAATTTTAATTTTGTAATAACAAGCACTTGTCAAAGGTTCTTGTACACCATGTTTTATTTGTTAATGAGCAAGGTTATTGTTGAACTCTACAAAAAGATGTTCAATTTATTAGTTAAACGAGTGGACCGCTTGGGGAAAAACACCTATTAGCTAATTGTGTGATACCCAAAATTTTACTTCCGAACAACTATTATTAATGTCTCCTACTAGAGTAGTTAAATGTGTTGATGTTTCCAATTTTACTTTGAAAATGAGCATGGAACTTTCAAAAATTTAAAAATAATTGATTAGTCTAAATATTTTAATCTAGCTCCATACAAAAGTAAAGAATATTTTAAAAATATCCTAATCAATGCTGTTAGTTTGGTTTTCTCCTCCCGTTTGTGATATAATATATATCCTCTTCCAAGAAAAAGTCAGCATATTTTGAACTGCCCCAATTATGAAAAAAAAAACATTAAAAAAATTATGTTTTCATTTTTTTTTTCCTTATAAAATTTTTAAAATTATAAAACTTTGGGTGAAGAGAAGGAATGTAGAGAGGAGAATAGAAAACATAGATTATGACACATTTTCTCTCGTTTAAAGGGGAAATAATTTTTTTTTAAACGGTGTTTTCATTCAGTTTTTTTTTTCAATTCAAATTACATTTTTTTTTCTCTATTCTCATATTCTTTAGTATAAAACTCAACAGAGGGTAAATGAAGACGAAATAATTTCCTAATTATTTGCACCATTAAAAAATATTTTATCAAGTAAAACTACTCTTGATATTTACCCAAAAAAAAAAAGAAGAGAAAAGAATTGTACCAAAAGAAATACTCTCGAAAATTCAAATTCATACAATTCGTTCTACTACCTGAGTTGTACCTCGGTTTGTAACCCAACAAAATACCTCGGTTAAGATTAAATCATTCATAGTAATAAATTAACAGTAGAATTGACCATGCTCATTTTCCAACGAATTGACCTCAATGTCTCATTGGACATTGATTTCAATGAAGTTGTCGGCAATCTCCTTACCACAATTGTTCCAAACTCGAATCTCAATCTCTTGCTGCTGCAATTATACTGATTGGAAGTTTTATCATAATTTCCAATGAATAATCAAACAAGCAAATTAAGTATTAGGTTTAGTTCTGAAGTGATATCCAGACACACTTTATTTCATCAATGCTTGTGGGTGTATGTATTTGTTTCTTCTTTTCTTGGGCTTTTCCCAAGAAACTAACGGAAACTTGCTTGGATCAGCGAGGTTGCATTTATTTACAAAGATTCCCAGACTCAAATTTTGACATTGCAAAAGAAGACTTTAAACCACAAAATTTTTTGCTAGTGTTTGTGTGTGACTATAAACTAACCTAACATTTGAAGAAATAAGTGAATTTTGTGCCTTTGTGCTGTCATTATTCTAGTTTATTTATTTTATCTAAACACGAGTTGTGGTCGCATGCTGAAAAGGGTGAGGGTGCAGTCTGTACGTGAGAGATGTACGAGTACAGAAAAGGCCAGCACTTATGACCCACCGGAAAAACACAAGACAGAGGCATTATCATAAAGCTTTGAAACAAAACGCCAAAATGCAGCACGTTGAAAGAAACAGCATGGTTTGATATACATCATAAAAATGCTAAGCATAGCAACAGAACCCATCATGAGAGGACCCATAACACATAAAGATGTACACAAATATAAACAGACAGTGTTTCAAATTCGGAAACCAGTTAAGAAAATGAAGTGTTATGAACACTTTAAAGGACTAAAAAGGAAACTGAACTCCCCCAAGTGTGTTTTTTTCTTAGTTTATTTATTAAAAAAAGCAAGACGGACTATTGAGATTGCAAAATGCTCAATTTCTCACCAACTGTGAACATAAATATGCACCTTTCCGATGTAAGTTTCACGCTTCTAATTTGCAGATGAACGACTACATTCTATTCACAATAGCTTGGGTATGATCACGCTGCATGCAAATGAATAGTTACAAGTTCACATTTTCAAATAAGATCACCATATTTTCCTGTCTACCTTAGGTACAGATAAAACCAAGATATGAGATAGTTATGATTATACTAACAACAGCAGCAGGGAGCGTATGCCCAGAAATGGTATAACAGTTCTCTCCAGCTGACACAACCACAGGGGGCCAGCTATGAGTCCTATGGTTATAAGTAATAACAGTAGCCTTGCCTGTCTACCTTAGGGTATGAACATGCTGCATGCAAATGAATAATTACAAGTTTCACAATTTAATGCAAGATTACCCATGCTTTCCTGTTTACCTTAGGTACAGAGAAACCAAGAATTGAGATATAATAATGATTTCACTAACAACAGCAGCAGGGGAGTGTATACCCAGGAATGGGACAATATCTACCTGCAACCAGTTCTCTACCGCTGACCCTACAACAGCGCCAGCTACGAGGCCGCCTATGGTTATCACAGTGGCCTTCCCTGCAAAAGATTAATGGGATACAACAATAAGGACAATGAGAAAGAAATGAAACTGGTGTTATAACTGATCCTAAAAGAATAGACCATAGTCTAAAAAAGAGGCATAAAAGTCAGAAAAATATCTCAACTGAACAAAATATAGCTAGAAGTGTCATTTGTTAAGTAGATCAACTTTTTCAACTGCAGTGTCACACTTTACTTGATACTTCTTATTCTTTTCAAACAGCCACTAATTTAGACAGAAATAATCATCATGTTGGATAAATTAAGAAATTAATTAGTATCCATATCAGCAGCATAAAAATACAGGTCTTTTCTATAAACCCAATTTTTAATATTGAGTTGGGGAAAACACAGTAAAAGAAGTAAACAACACAGTCAAGTTTCATTTTGTGCTCCTGCCTAATTACAACACAAAATGCTATCATAGACGGCTCTTGCAGAATCCCACTATGGAGGTAAATATTGAAAAACAAAAATCTAGAAATTTGTACAGCCAAAGACAACCACAATAACAAACAACAACCAAGTTTCATCCCACTAGTTGGGAATAGCTAGATGAATCAACCGACAATTCTTTTCAGAGAATCCAAAAAGTTGAGGTTCAATCATATCACTTGCTTTCATATCATATTCTCTTATCTGTCCTCAAAATATTAAATTTCAACAAAGGATAACAAGAAGGTAAATCTCTCTATGTTCATTTCCCCCTTTTCCCTGGTTCTCCCATTCATTATGGCCTTTCCAATTCTCACTTACTTTCCAACATACAAGTCAATATGAATATTGCTACACCCACGAAACAAAAATCTTCTTGAATTGCAATGAACTAATTATAGAGTGCACATGTGAACGCTCCTTACCTAACTTAACATTCTTTTTGGTCATAAAGTACAGGGAAGCACCAAAGCTACCAGCCAAGAGTAGTCCAGGAACATCAGCCCCAGCATAAGCTGCAACGGGTGTAGAAGCCCCATTAAGATAGGTTAAACCCATCAATGCACCATACACTCCAGCTTGTAAACCGAGATCACTGGTGGAAGGTGACTCAACTGACACAGGTGAATTCTTCAACCACTGCGGCATCGATCCCGTTGTTGGGGGCTTAACACGCTTGACATCAGCATAACGAACACTACTGTTTGCTACTTTCCCTGCCCTCCTCTGAGTTAGGCTCTGCATAAGCAACATGTCATATGCAGCCTCAACCTACATACAAAGACAACCACTAATTGTGTTAATGTCCAGATCCACTTTATTCAGAATTCAGTAGTTGACTGCCTTTGGCTTCTCCAGAAGCTGATTCTTATTTATCTACAAGCAAATTTTAACTTGAAAAAGGTTTTATTCATTTTACCTTCTAATATTCTTCTTGATGGGTACATGTTTCAAGATATAATATGTTGCAGAAAATAGGTCCCATTCCTATGAAAATAACATGAACATTTATATTATTCTGAATCGGTAATTCCTGAAAACTTCAGTTCAAAACCAAACCCAGAAATGAAATATCCCCATGTTCACCTTCCCAGAAATCCTTTTCGATACCTCAAAACAAACACAACTCATAAGTATCCAGCGAGAAGTTTTCCCAAACAAAATTTAATGCTTCCCTATTGACCCATCACCACAGAGAGGATTGACTTATCATTGTCAGTTAATCACAAACACTCTTGTTTAACCCTGAAACGATAAATATTTACCCAAACGACACCCATCATTATCTGTTTTCAATCAACACACCACATACGCTACCAAAACCCACTCAATTCATGAGGTAACAAAGAAAAAAATTGCGGAGGATGTAACAAATGAGCGATTAAAAAATTGAGAAATACATATTAAACAAATAGTATATCTATATACAAACCAATTAGAAGCTGAAATTACGTCCGACCCCAAGTAGATATGCTAATTTTATAAAGAAAAATTAGATGCAGTTTTTTAAATTGCTTATAGTGAGTGTTCCAGTATAGATGGAAATTTCAATTTGACAGGCAGTTTTACTAAATCTTTACATTAGATATATGTCAGCAAAGATTCGAAACTCTAATTATGATTGGGAAACTCTAACAATGATTAGGCAATAGCACCAAAAACACTCAAGCTAATTTCATTTTTCACCTTCTCAATCATGACCTGCAACTAACATTAACAAGCAAGCTCGATGTGAATTCGATTCTCATAACGGAAATTGGAGCGAAAGAGACAAATTGAAGAAAACTCAACCTGAGCAACGGCATCTTGGTCATCTTTGCAATTGGCGAGGATGGCGTTTTTTGCTCGGAGTATGTCATCGAAGGACGCGCCCTCCGACACGCCCAGCAGCTTTAGCGCGTTCTCCACGGACATCTCGAACGGCGCGGAGTCATCGGCGCGAGAGCCGGCGTGGACCGGCGCCACCGTCCTGCGCCGGCACTGTATCCGCGGCGGTGCGGCGTGCCACGGTTCGGCCGCGATTGGTTTGTGCAGGAGAGGGCGGACCGGCGGTCTGAGGAAGACTGAACCGGGCGAGAGTCGGTCGGGCCGGAGGGAGAGAGTGGATGCCATGTTACGTTTTGGTTATTATTATTGTAATTGTAATAATTATTCAAGCGTTTGGAGAAAGAAAAATTTAAAAAAAACAAAAAAAAAAAACCGGAATGTGAGGCTTGGAGTGAGTGAGGGAAGAGTGTTTGAAATAGTAACATTCAACTGAAACAGCAACAGCAACAGCCACAACCACATTTTTGTTTTGTTCCAGTGACGGGACACTCTCCACCGTTGATGCAAAGATTGAAAAATCATCATCATCATCATCTTACCAGCTACGATTCATGGATAGAGTCGTGTACATGTATGTATGCATCTTTCTTCTACGCCACCTTAACCTTGTTCAAGTACACTTAAATCGTATTTTTTTTTTAAGCCTTTTTAAAAACATGATCAAAAGACAACAAGTACAGCGTGAGAATGACAAAAAAGCCCTTAGTGGGATTGGAGTCACGTAAATATCCAGCTTTAATAAAAAAAGGTAGATATTGATTCATATTTTTGGATTAAAATAAATATATTTAAAATGGAATTTATTGCGGATAAATTAATTAATATCGAGTGCTCAAATTTAATAAATTGTATCAAAAACATGTTATAGAGTGGTAAAGTATATAATCCATGATATAAAGAATATTTGCTACAAATTTAAACACGTGAAAGAAAATTGAGAAAAGGAAAAATAATTGGCTTTAATATGAATATTTGTATTTAAATTTATCTGAAAAGATGCTTGTTATTCTGGAATCTAGTACAGATGTCATATGTGAAAATATATTTAGTGAGATTAGATCCTATTGTGTGTATTCAGTGACACGTTCTCAAAGTATATCTATCCAAATAGTTTTAGTTTAAAGTCAGTATAATTTTATTATAATATCTTTTATTTTTCTATTGTGCTTAGTATTTGATCATTTTGTTAGATCTTTTAATTGAGGATAATTTTGAAGTAAGTTATAGTTTAATGGATAATCTTTTAATTGAGAACAGTGATTATCTTGACCACTTTATTTATTTTTTATGTCAAGTTCTTAAATCATATAGTAAAATTTCATTAGATTATTAAAATCTTTGGTGTGATTTAAAAATTAAGGGTGACAGGGTAAATCACTTATTTATATAAGTAATTTAAAATTTTGATGTTTGTTTAGTGAGGAACTACCAACTTAACTCTAGAGTATGGATTTTCAAACCATAATATTAATGATTTAAGTTATAAGTCAAAAGTTGGTAGAGAGATAACATAATCATTTTTTCTTTCATGTGAGGATCACAATTGAAATGATGGTTGGACATTTAAATGATGTATTTTTGAGAGTGTGGATAATTCTATGCTCTAATTTCTAAGCTTCAAAGAGTTATATCATTCAACCAACATCATTATAATTATAATTCATGTTAAGTCTAGTTAAATTAACCAATTTAAGAATACAGTGTCATGATTTATTATTGAACTTTGTATTTGCATTATATGACATGATTTTTGTTTAAGTTACATGCACAAAATGTTATGTTAACTAATTTGTGATTGTATACACACATATAATTAATATAAGTCTTCTTATTGCCTTAATGACTATATTAACATTTTGAAATATATGAATTTATCGATTGGATTATATTTAATTTTGAATATGACTTGTTTGATTAAACTAGAGAGATCTTTGCTCGAAAGGTTTTCTTTTTTGATAAATTAAGATCTCCTAAACATTTTTTGAGTCATAGTTTATGAAAAATATCTCTTTTTTTAAATTAGGATTTTCCTAAACATTTTTTGAGTCATAGTTTACAAAATATGTTCATTTTTGTAATGAGTTGATGAATTTGAATAAATTTGAAGGTAGATTCTAAGTAATTTGTCTTTATAATTGAAGTTGAAAGTGGAAATGAATGGATTTGTGGTGATGTTTGTAATTAATTTAAAGATAAAAAAAAATTAATAAATTAAAATGCAAGATTACTACTTTGTCTTATTAATTGAAATTAATATATTATTATTATTATTGTTATTACTGAGGCTATAATCTATGTAAATTGGAATCGATTCCAATAATAGAAGAACCAATTCCCACACAGGTAATGGTTGACAGAATCGATTTCCTTGACGTTTCAAACTTGCAGGAATTGATTCTCCTACACTTCCCCACCATCACACCAACATTAACGAGCGTAATATATCACCATCAAATCATTCCACCTCAAGTGAAAAAAAAAACTCATTATTTCACAAATTTACTCACTCCGTAACCTTCAAAAGTTGCATGATATAAACACAAATGACACCGACAAGAATGACATTGGTAAGGAAATTTATAACAAGATGAATTCGACACCTTATCTTATTGTTGCATACACATGATAATTGGAACATTTCTAGCAGGTAAATTACAATTCATAATCATTTTTGTTAACAATACCATTGATTTTTGAACACAAAAGGATGATTCATGGAACTTCCTTTATTCTTTTAGAGGGAGATGATCTTTTTGTGCCACCAGATTCATTTCGGACCTCAATCAATATAGTAAGAAACTTTTTCAAAATGTCTATTTTTTAAAAGAATAAAGTTGTGGACGAAATTCAACAAGTCCAGCTCTTAAATAATGTGTTGCACCGAATTCGTCATATAAATCCAAATTATAACTTATTTATTTTTATCTTGATTGCACACTAATTACGAGAGAAGAATTTGACAACTCCAAAAAAGGTTTTGATTTTTTTTTCTTTCTAATAACTTATAACATAGATTATATATAAATAAATTTCATATAACTAAATATAGATGACGTAAAAGAAAATGCAAAAATGTTTCTTGCACTGTTCTCTCGTACACAGTAGTGTGCAATTAAAGTAAAAAATAAATAAATCATGATTTGAATTCACATGAGAAATTCTGATCAACACATATTATCTGAGACCTGGATTTGCCGAATTTCATTCACAAGTTCATCATCCAAGAAAATAGACATTCTTAAAAGACTTTATTGCAAGATTTATTGAGATCTAAAACGGATAAAGTGACATAAAAGATTATCTTTTTGTAAAAGAAGAAAGAAAGTTCCATGAATCACCATTTAATGTTCAAGAATCAGTGGTATCGTTAACAAAAATATCATAGATTGCCATTTATCTGCCAGAAATATCCCAATTATCATATGTATAGAATGAGGTAAGGTGTCGAACTAATGTTGTTACAAATTACCTTACCGATGTGGGGCTCCAACCTTCTTTTGGGTTCTTTCGGGTTTGTCTGCCTTCTTCCTGCGCCGCTGCCTCCAGACGAGTCCCCGTCGGTTCATGAAATCTTTGCCATCTTTTCTTTTTTTTTCTGCAATCATCATCACTCACAAAATTCCTCATCAAATTTGAAAAATTAGGAATTAAAAGAAGAAGAAGAAAGAATTGCAAAATTTTTTCCGACGCCGAATTTCCAAAATTGATTTCATCAGTTTCTACTGCGGCGATCCACCCTCCACGACGATCCTTCCTCCAGAATCTCCTCGTCTGATTCTCGCACGACCATCACTCTCCCACAGTTTCATCTTTTCCATTAGTTTCTCCAGCGAGGATCTACCTCTGAAAACTTTGGCGCCCTCCACCCATTAAATAACGGTATATTAGATTAGTGAAAACTAAACTTAACACAAAAAATTAAATAACTACTAACTAATCCAACCAAACAAACTTCTAAAAAAAATATTTTAATATTTTGAAAAATAAACTGATCTAACTAAATTTACTTTTAAAATATAACTTTTATAGAAGTATATATCACACTATATTTACATTTAAATTTCTTATAACAAATATCAATATTTAATTTCAAAATATAATTTTATTTTAATATTAGAATCACAAGTTATTTAAATCGCGAAATTTCATGGCTGCAATAATTATGACTATGTGCAAAACAATATATTGTATATATTTTTTCTATTTCCTGTTCTATATTTGTCATACTTCATTTGATAAATAAATTATAATAATTAAAACATTTCATAATTATAATAATTTAGAGGAACAAGTCATATGAAAATCAACCTTTTATATTATCCAAAATATAATGGAGCAGAAATACCATTGGCACAAAACAAAGTTATAAATATGTCTTAAAGGTAGAAGAGTTTGGCAATAGGATTGCTCAATCAAGCAAGGAATTTGAATAAAACAGTTCCAATAGGTGCTCAAAGAACTATAACAATGAAGCCTAGTCTAAACTCGAGCAACACGTGATAGTAAACAATGTCAAAGACCCTTCTAACTCAATTATTTATTCGGATACATGTCATTGTCAATGAGTTTCACCTTACCACACACAAGGTTAATCCATGATCATTTAAGATCATTATCCTACCATACTCTCACCACATAAATCAATTTACTCTATGTGAGTCTGACTGATTCATTAGAATGTCAGGATGCAGCCGTACTTAAATTCTTATTTCATAACATACACTACAATAACACCACCATAAAGTCTCCCCCAAGATACTCATGAAATTACTTCAAGCACATACCATATACTTCTCACACATTCGTTATCATTGCATACCAAACACAACAATTTAAGTTCAAAATATTCCATCATACATGCATAACCATATACTTCATCATACATGCATAGTCACATACTTCATACTTTCTCAAAGAATATAGCCAGCCACAGACTTAATAAGAGAATTAAAAACAAGTTTGCACCATTCTTGTTTAGGCTAGAAGGTCTTGCTCAAGCGACAGGGTCCCTCCTCGCTTAAACCTTTTGCCTAGGCAAGAACTCGAACAACAAGCATAGTGGACATCTGCGAGTTCTTTCTTAAGCTAGACTTCCTCGCTTAGACGAGACTGCTCTCGCTTGAGCGACGACTTGCACACCAACAAAGGTGAGTTTTCGCTTAGGCTAAAGGCTCCTCGTTTGGGTGAGAACAACAGATTCTCACCTGCTCGCACATGCACAACAGAAATCCAACTAGAAATAACATACAATTTATTTTCATACAAACACAAGCATCAAAATAACACTTTAAGCACCATTCATAATCAAAAATAGAAACATGCAAAACACTAAAAAGCTTTAGAACATAACTTCCTTACTTCGAAATTGAAAGCAAAACTACGGGGAAGAGAGTCCTAACGGAAGGAGCACCACAATTTCAAAAACAAAATAGAGAACTGAAAAATATGAACATATGAATGAAAAATTAGATTCAAGAGAGATCCCGAAACTGAACCAACACACAAGATCTGAACAAAAAAGAGAAAAATAGAAGTTCAGAGTTCAACTTGAGGAGAAAAAGAATGTTTAGCTTGATCCAACAAGAACTCCACAACAAACTCAGTCTTAGCCTCTGCTTGAATGAGTGTAAGCAACTGAGTTAGAAAGAGAAGAAATAGAAACTATGAAGAATAGAGAAAGTTGGGAGGAGAACTAGGGTAGGAAAACTAAAAAGGTTTATTTTGAAAATGAACAAGTGGGTGACCTTGAGTTTTCTTACTTTAAACTAGGCCCAAATCATAAAATAAAAGTGAACCTCACAATATATTATATATGTAATATAAAAAATTAGGATACATAAATAGTAAGCAGATATTATGTCGTAACAATTTTCATATATATTAATATATTAATGTTAATTCTTATTAATAATAATAATATCTATTTATTATTATTATTACTAGTATTAAATTTACTTAATTGGGTAAGACTAAATTGCTTAAACCAAAGTTTAAAAGTTTAAAAGTATGTATAACTTGGAATTCTTTGGATGTAAGTAACATCATATTTTTCGGTTAATAAATTTTAATTTTATTCTTTAAAAGCCATGACATGATGAACGACTGTAATAAATAATAAAATATATTACAATAGTATATGATAAGAAAATATAACTAATTAAAATAACTAATTTTTGTAGTGATTTTGACAAATTTTATATAATTTTATGAATTGTAACTTTCTAGCAACATTTTTTTAAGCACCATTTTTTATCAGTTAATTTTTTATCATGTATAAAAAATTACGGAACGCATAAAGAAGGTTTTAACTAACATAAATATAGGATTTTAACAAATTTTATAGAATAAAATATATTACAATAGTATATGATAAGAAAATATAACTAATTAAAACAACTAATTTTTATAGTGATTTTAACAAATTTTATATAATTAAATGAATTGTAACTTTCTAGCAACATTTTTTTTAAGCACCATTTTTTATCAGTTAAATTTTTATCATGTATAACAAATTACGGAACGCACTAAAGAAGGTTTTAACTAACATAAAGCTATGATTTTAACAACTTTTATAGAATAAAATATATTACAATATTATATGATAAGAAAATATAACTAATTCAAATAACTAACTTTTGTGGTAATGGCAATTCTATGATTTTAACAAATTTTATATAACAAAAAATATTACAATGATATAGCGAATTCAAATAACTAACTTTTACCGTAATTCAAAATCCTATGATTTTTGAAAATTTTATATAATAAAAATATTGCAATAACTATTTAATACAAGAATAACACGGCAAGCATAAGAAAATATAACTAATTCTAATAACTAACTTTTTCATTAATATATAATTAAGATTTTGCATTTATAAGAAATATTTAATGTCTTCAATAATTGATAATTTCGAAAATGACAGAAGGTAAGTGCAACGTGTCGCCCTTGGCACTTGACACTCTGGCATCATGGTGATGTCGTTGGGTCCCACTGTTATTTGAGAAAAAATGCAGTTAATCTTCAAACAAACAAAGGTTGAAACCAAGAGATTTTACTTATTTATTTTTTTATCTTGAATAAATAAAAAAAAAATTGGAATTTAATAATTTGATGTTGTGTTAACATTTTTGGTCCAATAGATCCGTGTTCCTCACCCACGTCTCTCTTCCTCTTCAGATCACGAAAATCGTAAGCGTTTCGCTGGTGCGTTCTTCCCTCTTTCGATCCATTTTCTCACTTCTTTTCGCTTCGATCTCACAATCATCATTCCATTGTGCGTTTCTCGATCTCATTATTCTTTCAAATCTTTAGTATCGGTTTTTCATTTCTCTGTTACAAAGGATTTGTAATTATCGAAGTGTGGAAAACTAGTTCTCACTTCGACCACTTATCTACTGCTACCGTGCCTTCAATTTTGAATATGACTGTTGTTTTTGTTGTTAGTTAACCTTTGTTTTATTTTATTTTTATTTGTTCCAACCTAGTTCATCCGCTTAGTTCAGTAGCGATTGGTTCGGATCAATCCGTTCTTTCACGCGCTAATGGAGTGCAATTTGGATCCGAGTATTGTTGTTTTCGCTCAATTTTTTGTTAGATTGAACGTCTAAATGGCTTTTTCTAAAAGAATAGGTTGTTCTTTTTATTAGATATTCGGGGAACTAAGTATGTTTGAACGGGTGATTTAGTGAAACAAATCTTTACACTGTTTTTGATGGTAACTCGCTAATCTTTGAAGGACTAATTTAATGGTTTGAATTCTTTTTTTTTTTTTTTTACTGTAATGGTTTTCGTATTGACTTTGTGTTGGATTGGATTTTTGGTATTTGCTTTGTCTTAATTTATTGTCGAGAGGATTGCTTTTGAAGATTTCTGTTTATGCTTCTCATTTGTCTTTTTGATTTGGCATGAATTGACTTTTTGTACGTCTCTTCTTTTGTCTGCTTGTTTGAAGTTCCAAGATGGGCGTGGCTCAGAATGTTCATGATACGGAGGAGGGTACCTTGGAGATTGGAATGGGTATGTCTTATTGGTTTGCTTGTCCTAATTATTTTTCAACTGTGATTGGATACCCTGTGGCTATGTGCACTGGCCGTTGATAATAAATAAAGACTGAATATTTAATGCCTTCCATTAAGCTTGAAAGAGAATTTGCGAGCAAGAATATTGCACTACTGAGTTGATATACTTGATCAATCAAGAGAACTAGTGGTATTTATTCCATTATTTTTCAGTTTCTCCCTAAACTATTTGTTTGCTGACTAATGTTGCAGAATACAGAACTGTATCTGGAGTTGCTGGACCATTGGTTATTCTTGACAAAGTTAAGGTAATGATGGCATGCTTGCCGTGTTATTTTTATTGAATTTTCTGGTATTATGATTTTCCCAATGTGAATGTCTTATTTCTGCCGTGACTAAGTTCACTTCATACTGATTAACTGCATCAGGGACCCAAATTTCAAGAGATTGTTAATATTCGTTTAGGAGATGGAACTACTCGACGTGGACAAGTTCTAGAGGTTGATGGTGAAAAGGCTGTTGTTCAGGTTAGAGCCTCTGGCATGCACATATTATCTTCTGTACCTGCTTGTTTTTGAAACTGAATTGTTGACTATTTATGTGCTTATTTTTACATCTAACAAAAACTTTATAAGATTCCCCTCTCCTCCTAATCTTGAGCAGTTTCCTTTGTAAGAAGTGCCTTCGCTGTCGTCTACTTTACAAATGTAGTTGTAGTAACTTAAAAAGGATAGCCCAGTTCAGGAATTCCCTACCAAGTGGGGATGTTGCTGTATTGACTTCAATCGCAAATATTTTTTGTCACTGCTTAGTTTTGCCAATCTGCTAGTACCATTATCAATGGTTCAATGTTTATTCACCTTTTCTTAACTATTGAGCAGGTATTTGAAGGTACATCTGGGATTGACAACAAATTTACAACAGTGCAATTTACTGGAGAGGTAGGAACTCAGTTATTAATGTTCTCTAATATGGAAAAGTACAATTAAAATTATTCGTCTAAATTTATTGATTCCCATCATACTCATCTGCTGTTTTTGTGATTTTGTTGCAGTAGTTAGTAGCATCAAAATGTCAATTCTGTAGGACTCATATTACTAGTGGAAAACACATAGTTGAGCTGATTTCGCTGTGTTTTAATGAGTTTCCTTCTAAATTATTACGCTGAATACTTAGGACAAATCCCATTATAACTATCCCATGAGCTTGTTGAAGCTGCAGTTTTTCTTTCATGAGAAAAAGGATAATTGGCTTTGACCAACCAATATCAGTATGATTGTCATTGTTGATCTATTTACTAGATTAATTTTCTAATTTTACACTATGCATTTATTTTTTGCCTTTTTAATTGATATTTATTGTGGAAACGGGAGACGTCTCGTTTATTTTTTGCACATCTAAACTACATCTCGTTGGTTGCTGATTACTGTTGTATTCCTTAAGTTATTATTTCATATGATTTAGTCCGTCCTGAATTCCCTTATTATTTAGCCAAGAGTTTGATTATTGAATTGAAGCTGACAACTCTTCCTATGAAGTTTTTCTCTGACTTTCTTTTGCATGTTTCTTTAATTGTTCTGGAATCAGTTTATTCCACATTTTGACTTTCTCCATTCCTCTTTTTTTGTTTATGTCCACAGGTGTTAAAAACTCCTGTCTCACTAGATATGCTTGGGCGCATATTTAATGGTTCGGGAAAACCAATTGATAACGGTCCACCGATTTTACCTGAGGCATACCTAGATATTTCTGGTATTTAACTTCCTCTGCAGTATTCTACCATTGTCTGTTGACGGGTGATTTTTCCCCCCCTAATATCTTCCCAATAATTCAGGAAGTTCTATCAATCCTAGTGAGAGAACCTATCCTGAGGAGATGATACAGACAGGAATATCTACAATTGATGTCATGAATTCTATTGCTAGAGGTCAAAAGATCCCTTTATTCTCAGCAGCTGGTCTCCCTCATAATGAAATTGCTGCACAGATATGTCGTCAGGCTGGCTTAGTCAAGCGACTTGAGAAATCTGATAATCTACTTGAGGTATTGGTGATTTCCTATGGTGTATTTTGTAAAATATGTTGCAGGCTCTTAAATTATGACTTTCAGAAATTGGTAACGATTTGTTTTCCATCCAGACCCCTTAATACTATTATGGATAGAGAAAATAAATATTATTATATTGGTAATCTATGGCCGACATTACTTGTGGAAAAAAAAAATGTTTGGCCGATTCAAATGTTCTCTTTATTGTCAAACATTTATTACCTGTAATATATGTATTACTAGTCATATGACTGAAACATATGCCTTGGAAAAGTAGTTTAATCTGTGGTTGTTTAGGGTGTTGGTTTTCAAAATTTATAATATTAAAGCATTACCTTTATCTATGTAACCTTGAAAATTAAATTTCAATATTAAATGAATGGGAAGTATACTTTGTGATTACTAAAGTTTCTCAAAAGTTTTAAGGAACTGTATAATAGACCTGCTGTAGAAATTAGGCAGAAGATCCGTGAATTGCAAGAGTGAGAGCATTCAGTATCGTAGATAGTATTTTGTAATAATTTGTATACTTAAAAGAGTAAATTTTAAAACATTTACCAGGGCAATAGTAAAACTAAACTATTCCATATATGATTCTTGAACTCTGATAATTTCGAATGACTTATTAATCACTATCACTGTTTTTATTCTTTTGAACATCTGTAGTGAACTAACGTGGTTAATTTGAAATTATCTCACTTGTTTTATTTCTTACAGATCTATCGCTTCTTAGTGCCTTCAGATTATTTTTGCATAATCATTTACTAACTCATTACTACTCGACTTTTTGTAAGATGTATAATTTTTCTCACAAATATCATGCTATGCAGAGTGGAGGAGAAGAGGACAATTTTGCTATTGTTTTTGCAGCTATGGGAGTTAACATGGAGACTGCACAGTTTTTCAAACGTGACTTTGAGGAGAATGGGTCAATGGAGAGAGTGACTCTTTTCCTTAATTTGGTAATCTTTGACAATTAAAATCTGTATGAAAGTGTTCTGTTACTCCCCTTTCGGTTACTGTGCTGGAGTAGTTTGCAAGTTAAACAATATATTAACCCTTATATATTGATATGGTCTTGTAATACATGCTTGGAGCGTACTCAATGTATATTTTTTTTGTTTAAAAGTTCTTACATTCAGTCATTGTATTTAATCTAAATCTAAGATCTTGATCAAGAAATATGCATGTAGTGTTAGTATGTCTATGATCAGTGCAGAACTAATTTTTGGCACGTTAATATGGACTTAAGTGCTTATTTAAATTTAAGTGAGAAGAAAAGTTAAAAATTTTAGGCTGTACAAGCTGGTGAAGTTATAAATTGAGTAAGGTGGTATGATCTTAAAAATTTAAATTGGTCTATCAAGTTGTATTTATGGAACACAGGGTGATAGATAGTATATGATGCATTTAGAATTACCTCTCCCCATTAAAAGCGACATTCAAATGATTTTTTATTTTTATTTCATGACTTGCATGAAAGATCTAATCTCTAAAATGTATGTTCTCTGCAAATGTGATTTAACGCAGGCAAACGATCCTACAATTGAGCGAATTATCACTCCTCGTATTGCTCTCACTACTGCTGAATATTTGGCTTATGAATGTGGCAAGCACGTTCTTGTGATACTCACAGATATGAGTTCTTATGCTGATGCTCTTCGTGAGGTAATAATGTACCTTCAACTGTAATTAGTTTGGAAAACAAGCAACAGAAGGATAGGAGACTTGAAACCTTAGTACGCTTTAAAGATAGTTATGCAAGGCAATCTTCTATGCCTTTGACTCTTGCTTGGAGAGTAAGAAATGACTGAAACAATGTTTAAATATTTAAACCTTCCATAGGTATCTGCTGCCCGAGAAGAAGTGCCAGGAAGACGTGGTTATCCTGGATACATGTATACAGATCTTGCAACAATTTATGAACGTGCTGGAAGAATTGAGGGGCGTAAAGGCTCTATTACTCAAATTCCAATTTTAACCATGCCCAACGATGGTAGTGAAATTTACAAGTTCATTGGCTATATTTCATAGTTCTTTCTTGATACTGAATGATCATATTTTAAACTTCTGCACAGATATTACGCACCCAACTCCTGATCTGACAGGATATATCACTGAGGGGCAGATATACATCGACAGGCAGCTGTATAACAGACAGGTGCGTTTATGTTGAAGCTTTCAGATGTAATGAACATTGAAATTAAAGAGAGAATTTGGTGCAGAATGCATCCTATAATTCAATTGCTGGCTTGTTATTATTCATTGATAAACTAGTCTCCTTGTGAAAAGTTTGTCTGTTCCTTCCAACTTTTAATTTTTCTATCACTTCATGGTTTAAATATAAGTTTGCAATTTATTATTTCCTTGACTAATCTAGGACTGCTGTGAAAGATGTGAGCAGTTAGATTGTTGCAGATTTTTGTTGTAAATCTGTGTAAATGACCTGGTGGTTGATTGGTTGCATTTAATGTTTTTGATTAACGATGGGGATTAAATATCAAAGCCAAAACTAAACATTTTAATTTTTCTAACTGAGCAGATATACCCACCAATCAATGTCCTCCCATCACTGTCTCGGTTGATGAAGGTAAAATCTTGTATGTTTGATATCGAGGTGCTTTCAAGAGATAAACATTTTTTCTGTTTCTGAATTATTGGTCACCTCTGCAGAGTGCTATTGGTGAGGGAATGACCAGAAGGGATCATGCAGATGTTTCCAACCAGGTCTGATATTATTTCATTCATCACATACTTATTTCTTCTCTTCACAAACTTTCTCATTCGTGTTTGTTTTTTCAGCTCTATGCAAATTATGCTATTGGAAAGGATGTTCAGGCAATGAAAGCAGTGGTTGGAGAAGAAGCACTTTCATCAGAGGACCTGGTCTCTAATAATATCCTATCTTAAGTACATTTCTTTTCATTACGTGAACTTGCTCTTAAAATGGTATTAATGGAACTCTTTCTCCCCTTTTATCAACAGTTGTATCTGGAATTTTTGGAGAAGTTTGAGAGGAAGTTTGTTGCCCAGGGAGCTTACGACACCCGTAATATATTCCAGTCACTAGATCTTGCGTGGACCTTGCTCCGGATTTTCCCTCGTGAACTTCTTCATCGTATACCAGCCAAGACTCTTGACCAGTACTACAGCCGAGATGCTGGTAATTGATGATTAAGCAAGCAAGTTCGTATACCTTGGTCTCTTGCTCAACCAGTGCCTAATGTCATCGGCAATTTATTTGTTTCTTTGCTTTCTCCCACAAATCCACATTTCTTCTATGCAGCTAAATATAATAAAGGATTGAGTCTGTTTGAGTGCCTCATATTTTGAGTCGGTCGGTTAGTCAGAAAAGTAGACCCCATAGATGTTATGATTCATGAGCCATTTTTTCTTTTGGGTGGGGGAAAATGAGTTGTGTTAGTTTGGGATGGCTGGCGTCAATTGCATTGTGGGATGTTCATGTTCCCTGGTGTTGGAATTTGTGGAGACTGCTTTCCCAATGTACGTTGCATGTTTCATAATTTTATTTATCATGTAATTTGATTGTTTAGGATATTCATAATCAGGACAGTTGTCTTTTGGACACTTCCTGGATGTATTTATCTGCTTTAGTTTATCAATAATTCAAACAAGCATTTATAGTCTTGGAAATCTGGCAATATTTGCATCTGTCTCTATCATTTTGTAGGCCCAACTTCCAAACCCATTATTCCATCGTTCTTGGTAAATCCAGATATTGGACCCGTCTAAGGTAAGAGTCATTCATGATATGATGATACTTGTCTTCCTGCCAATTTGAAATTATCCACGTGTTAGCTTATTCCCTGCTTTTTGGCTGACTCAAATGATGCTGTTGCTGTCCAGTGACCACACACCCACCATTTGTTCGGTGATTTACTTTCTTCCCTATTTATCCTCTTGTTTATTTCAACTCCCAATTAAATCCTAACAACTCCTCGTAATAAAGAAGAATAAAGATGTATTCTTTACTCACTTTTAATTGTTCGTGTTTAATTTAATTAGGAATATAATACAAGATTAGATTTGTGTATCAAAGTGTTCTTGATTTTATATGATTCGATTACACTATTTAAGATTTGATTTGTTTTAATTTAATTTGACTTTGGAATGAAATTTGGTGTTATACAACAATAAATTAAGTAGAATTAAAAACTCCGGCACCTGACGGCTGGATTGTTAGGTTTACAAAATGGAAAAAGGAGATTAAATTTATAAATTGTCTTTGAAAGTATTTTCACATTTTTCATGAATCTTTTAAGGATAGTTATGGGAGTATAAATCAATTAGGTCTAGTGTCTGGTTGTGTTTCAACTATTTCTGAAGAAAAAGATATGCAATAAATTATACAATGGTATGAAAGTATTGGGAATTGTCATAAGCAATTCTATTTTATTATTATTTTTTTTTTCTGCTAGTGATGCCATGTAATTGCTGTAAACGTACAACGCTTTTGAACGAATTTCTGAGTACGTTTAATTTTCGCAGTTATTTAGCAGTGTTCACGAAATGTTGTATTGGAGATTGACAGAAGTTACGCCAGGTTATATATTTATCTTTGTTTATTGTTGTAAGAGCTGACATGTTATTGATATAAACACACACACACACATATATATATATATATATATATATATATATATATATATATATATATATATATATATATCAGTTTAACTGTCGTAGTTAATTAAAATTATCCACGAAGACTTGTATGTAAAATTATGTTATGTTATTATAGTTCTTGGTAAATATTTCGAACTTTAATTAAATATTTCTCTTAAAAAACTTCAAAACGATTTTTAAAAGTGTTGAGCATTTGACAAAACAGCATTGAAAACATCTTACATAAATAATATGAAAATCGTAATAGCGATATGATTTTTAATGTTTAGAAGCTATTGAGTTTTTGTAAATAACTTGTCTCATAAGAACATTTATTAAATTTATTTTATAAAAATGCATTTTTCTGTTGGTTTAAAATTATTTAATGTTTTCTTTTTTACTTTCGATTTTCTATTGAGTGTTCTCCTTTCTATACCATCTCACCTTACCACAATCACATTCTTTATAATTTCTTTTTTCTAAACATTTATAAAAATTAAAAAAAAAAAAACAAACAAACAAAGTTGACCTGGATGATTTTGTTGAAGGAGGCAAAACTCTAAGAGCCCATTACTTACCTTCATGAAATCTAAAGACAAGTTCATTTCGAATTATTTTTTTCACTTTCAATGTGTTTTCTTTCAAATAAAAAGTAGATTTCATATACTTTTTTTTATAGTTATAGTGTTTTTAGTTAAAAATTTGTGTTGCTAATTTTATGACTTTTTTTCTGTTATTTTTCTGGAAAAATGTGAGGTTTAACTATGAAATCGTGATGAATGTTTTGGATCGACAGGGTTAGGAAAATTCATAAGTCAAATTTGAGTTGATTGTCATCTATCACTTATCATTTGTATCTTATAATTTATCATTTATCACAAGATATGCAAAAAAAATAAAATTTTGAGGTCGATAGTCGATTACGCGTAGGAAAGATATTACCAGCACCTCCACATCGTTCATCCTAAGACGGTAACTTCAGTAAAATATGCAAAAGAATGCGGTTTTAAAAATATTTAATTTTCTCCAAAAATAGTAATAAAAATAATGTATAAAAGAAACAAAAATAATTTTTTGGTGTTAGATCCGACAAGAATTGATCTTCGCTCATATGCATCTCTAACTACATTGGAGATTTAGGGATACAAAATTTTTTTAGAATCTTTTAGAAATTGTTGATTTGATTTTTTTTATATAATTTTGAAAAGTTTTTTATGTTGTTTATAATTTTGAAAATCTTTTTATATTTTTTGGTATTTTCAATTATTTGAAAATAAATGTCACGCAACGAGAGCGACCACACAGTCACTCAAATTAAACAAATAAAAATATTTTTTATCACACGACGACTGCACAAACTCTAAAAGAAATGATGAAAACTAGTTTGTATGATTTGTAGAATAAGATATTTATGAATAATAAAATATAATATATGTTAAGCGAAAGGCCAAATTTAGGTGTAAAAAAAATATGTGCAATATTTAAAGAAAATATAAGAATAACGAAATACATAAATCAAAAGAAAAATAAAAATAGTCACGTACCTTCTAAACTTTTCAATTCATCTACTTTTCCATTAATATTTGTTTATAACTATTAAAATCATATCATTATTTTTTCTGTAAGAAACAAATGGTAGAATATATGTCGGGTTGTTGGACTCATGAGAAGGGATACGATAATTAAAAACAAAATGAGTTTTTCCTTCTTTTTCTCCTTTTTCTATTCCTTTATTCATCCTTTTTTTTTTGCTAAAATTATAGTTTGAAAATCTTAAAAAAAATATATATATTTCACCCTTTTTATTTACCATTAACTAAAACACATTTTTTTTAAATAAATTTATTCACTAGGACGAAATTGGGTGTTAACATATATCTTATCTCCTTTCTCTTGTATGTTATTTGTTATCTCTTATCTCTAATATTTTCTCTCTTATCTCTTATATCTTATGACTTGTAACTTATTATCACTTATCACTTATCAGTTATCACATTTCACCTACCATTTATCACCTATCATCTACTACGTATCACTTATCACTTATCACATATCACTTCTCATTTATCACTTATCATTTATCATTTATCACTTACCATTTATCACCTATCACTTATCATTTATCATTTATCACTTGTCACTTATCACCTATCACTTATGATTTATTACTTATCACTTATCGCCTATCACTTATCCCTTATGACTTATGACTTATCACATGGTCTGCAAAAAAAAAAAATTGTCCGGGAATCTTTTACGCGAGGAGAAGGTATTAGCATCCCACAAAGTCCGTCATAAGATAATACCTTTAGTTAAACATGCAAAAGGATGTGATTTTCAAAATATTTAATTTTCTCCAAAAATAATAATAAGAATATAAGGAATGAATTGGTCATGATAACAACACATTACTAGAAGCAAATCATAGCACAATATCAAATATAACAAATAATATTGATTCGAAGCATTAGTAGACATATTGTTTCTAATTATTAAAATCATAACATTATTTTCTATATCAAGAACAAATAAACAAAGGGGTGGAAATTACGTTGGGTTTTTGTGCTCATGAGAAAGAGTGCGATAATTAAAAATAAATTGGACTCTTCCTTCTTTCTCTCATTTTTTTTTCTTTTTTTCATCCCTCTTTTGTTTTTTTGCTAAAATTATAGTTTGAAAATCTTGAAAAAAATTTATTTCAGCCTTTTTATTTAACATTAAGTAAAACACACCGTTTTTTATTTTATTTTTTTAATTATTTTATAAAATAAATTTATTCATCCGAACGAGATTGGATGTTGACACATCTTATTTCTTGTCTCTTGTCTTTTGGCTTTTATCGCTTTTATCACTTATCACTTATGACTTAGCACTTATCACTTAACATTTATCACTTATCACTTATCACTATTCTCTTATCACCTATCACCTATCACCTATCATCTATCACCTATCACCTATCACCTATCACCTATCACCTATCACCTATCACCTATCACATATCATCTATCACCTATCATTTATCACTTATCCTTTATCACATATCACTTATCACTTATCACCTATCACTTACCCTTATGACTTATCACTTATCACAAGGTCTGCAAAAAAATAGATTTTAAATTCGGGAGTCTCTTACGCGAGAAGAAGGTATTAGCATCCCACAACGTCCGTCCTAAGATAGTACCTTTAGTTAAACATGCAAAAGGATGTGATTTTCAAAATATTTAATTTACTCCAGAAATAGTAATAAGAATAATGTATAAAAAAACAAAAATATTTTTTTAGTTTTTTAGATCTGACAAGAATTAATCTTCGCTCCTACGTATCTCTATTTACAATGAAGATTTAGGGATACAAAATTCTTTTAGAACCTTTTAGAAATTATTGATTTGACTTTTTTATATAATTTTGAAAAGTTTTTTATGTTGTTTATAATTTTGAAAATCTTTTTATATTTTTTGGTATTTTCAATTGTTTGAAAATAAATGTCACGCGACCAGAGCGGCCGCACAATCACTAAAATTAAACAAAGAAAATTGTTCTTTATCTTTAGTTCTTTATATATATTTTTTAAAATTTTATAGAAAAAGAAATTTAAAAATTGATATCACGTGACGTGAACAGCCGAACAAACTATAAAGGAAATGATAAAACTAGTTTGTATGATTTTTAGAATAAAATATTTATGAATAATAGAAAATAATATTCGTTAAGCCAAAGGCCGAATTTAGGTATAAAAAAATGCGTACAATATTTTAAAAAAATATAAGAATAATGGAATGCATAAATCATAAGAAAAATAAAGATAGTGACATACCTTCTAAACTTTTCAATTCATTTACTCCTCCATTAATCTCACTCTTTTGTTAACTACCTTATATCCTCTCTTTTTCTAATTTTAATTCAGCCTCCGTCCCTAAGATTGTTGTTTTTCCCCCATAAAGAAGAAAAAAAATCAGGTTGTTTGTGTGAGTGGTAGTGACAGAAAAAAAGAGAGAGGTGTAGAAAATATTTTCTTTTGTTTTTTCTGGACCCTTTTTCGTGTGACAAAGTGTGTATTTATATCCACATATTGCAATACCAATGTAATTCTAGCCTTAATCGTAACGAACAATATAAGGAATGAATTGTCATTTATCACTTGTCACTTATGACTTATAACGTATCATTTATCACTTATGACTTATGACTTAGCACTTATCACTTAACACTTATCACTTATCTCTTATCACCTATCACCTATCACTTATCACCTATCACTTATCACTTATCACCTATCACCTATCACTTATCTTTTATACTTTCTTACTCATCGCTTATCATTTATCACTTATCAATTATCACTTATCACCTATCACTTATCACCTATCATTTATCACTTATTACTTATCACCTATCACTTATCCTTTATCACTTATCACTTATCATAAGGTATGCAAAAAAATAGATTTTTGGTTTGGGAGTTTGTTACGCGTGGAAAATGTATTAGCATCCCACAACGTGCGTCCTAAGACAATACCTTTAGTTAAACATGCAAAAAATTGTGGTTTTCAAAATATTTAATTTTCTCCAAAAATAGTAATCAAAATAATGTATAAAATAAACATTTTTATTTTATTTTTTAGACTCGACAATGATTAATCTTCACTCCTATGTATCTCTATTTACAATGAACATTTAGGAATACAAAGAACCTTTTAGAAATGGTTGATTTTATTTTTTTTATAACTTTGAAAACTTTTTTATGTTGTTTATAATTTTGAAATTTTTTTATGTTATTTTTGTAAAATAGATCAACACCTAAATTTACGAATGATATATGAAAATTAATTAAACCCACTTTCAATATCGTTATTAATTTCTCTTTTATTTAAAGGTTAAAATACTCTCTTGGTCCATGTTTTTGTTGAAAAATCTCAAATAGGTCCTAAAATTTTTTTTAGTCTCAATTAGGTCCATATTTTTGAAAATGTGTAACAATTAGACTCATTCCGTTAGTATAGAGTTAATGGTGTTAAAGATGTGCCACGTGTCAACTCCACATTTTTTTGATTTTTTTTTAAAATTTTTGAATTTTTTTTTGAAAATTATTCATGCCACGTGTCACGTCAGTATTGCGCCACGTGTCAAGTCAGTAAGGTGACACGTGTCAAATCATTGTCTGAATCTCAATTTGGTCCATATATTTGTTATTTTTA